>UMGZ01029874.1_pt1 | contig 139657 bp, 109 predicted proteins | sample 1965421 | NCBI WGS metagenome assembly UMGZ01 (sample SAMEA4836087, study PRJEB28245) | human gut metagenome | biome: gut microbiome; material: fecal sample | place: Denmark | collected 2008
TCCCTGTCTTCGATATTCCGGTGCCGTATACATATTCATAATATACGTTTTTTTACCAGTCGGATTATGATATGTCGACATCACCTGATAAAAACTGACACCACCTGCACCGACAAATGCCCCGTTATCATACACCAGATATGCAATATGCTCACCGGTTTCTAATGCACGCTTATAATACTCATAGGATTCTTTTTCCACCAATGACATATCCACATCATTCGATAGTTTGTTTGCTGCACGAAGAACAATAATTCTAGTTCTTACAAGTTCATCTATGTCTGCTATGGTTGCTTTTTTATATTTATAGTTTTTTGCCATCACATACTACTCCTCTAAATCTGTTAACCTTTTCGAATCAATTTTACCACCTATCCTTAACTCTTTCTGCTGTTGCTCCATTTCTTACAAGACTACAATTCATTACCAATACTTTCATTTTGACCTCCGTTTTCATGTACCATATTTTATATGATATCACAGAATCACCACCTCATCAATAACAATCGCAACTTCTTGCGATTGTTTCCCTATTTGCAATATATAATTCAGGTGCGTAAAGTGAATAGGGTACATGCAAAGGAATCATTATTTCATAGTGCGTAAATGCATGGTTTGGAATCCTTCTTAAGAAGTTATATGAACTGCACAGTTATTCGCCAGTCTGCTAAAAAAGTGCAAAAATTAGAGCCAGCCTTTCAACTGACTCTGCTCTACCCCAAAGCATATAATAATTTACCTGTCTATCATATCCTCCTGCTCATCTGCTAATAACAACAGCGGAAAAAATTGTTTTTTATTCTCCTTGATTTCTTTAATTTTCATATCAACACACTCTCCAAATTCCGCCTTGACAACTTAGGATTTTTTCATTTTCCAAAATATTCTACCAGATTGCTTATTCCAGAAATAATCAAAGATATTGCAATTATAATTAAAACTCTTCTCCATCCTCCAATATATTATTCGAACTCCTCGGCAGATAACATGAACTGACTGTTTTTCTCTAATTTTTAAAGGTTTTATTATCCGTATTCCTAAAAAGCACCCTCATATTTATATCAGTTTAAATTTTTAGACCCAGAATAGAGCCGTATCTTCTATTACCAAATTGTTATTAATGGAGAGATTTCTTTATACGCTCATCTAGAACACCTTTTTCATCTTCTATATATGATAAATATATCTCTTCATATAAATTATCATATTCGTTCATAAACAAATCTCTCTGAACTAATCTATTTTTAAACTCCTGATATGTTTCAGTTTCATTTAAATCTTTCCATATACAATATGAAAATTCGACCACTTTATCCAAATCCACTCCCTCCATTTCATTTTCAAATCTCTCATGCCTACCATGTCTTAAAACATATTCAATTACAGAATTACTTCTTTTATGTAGACATTTTATAATAGAAAAAAGGAATAGCAATAAATAATCCGGCTCACTTTTTGCTTTATATAAAAGTTTATAAAGTATCCTAGGAGTAGTATAGTTATAAAATTTATCATTTTTTTCAAATGTACATGCTAAAAGTTTTTCTATATCAATTTTCTTGTCCAATTGTAGTGATAAAGTGATAACAGCCAGAAAAATCTGAGGATAATAGTGTAAATATTGAATTCCATCATTTAAAAAATAGTCTAGCTCTTTTTCACATTTTTCTCTTTCTTTTTTCATTTCCTTTTTTCGATTGCCTTGATAAATACATTCGAATAAAGAAATAATATGTTCTATATACTCACTCCTTTCTTTTGTAATTATATGCCTCTTGTAATCTCTATTTAAATACAAAAGGCTATCCATAACATTTAACATATCACCTTTATCAATAGCTATATCATGAAACAACTCCGCTATAATTTTGGCATCATATTGTACTCTTTCACAAGAACGTCTATTACGAAAGAACATTCCCCTATTAATCCTATCAACATATTGCGAATTATATAATATAAACAAATTATAATCTACATAAAACTTCGGCTGAAGCATATTATGATTATATAAATCAACAATTATCAAAAAGATATCCATTTTATCATATCTGTTTTCAATAATACTATCCGTTTTCAGTCTATGAAATAAATACTCTATAACACAATCATGTTGTCTAGGTTGATTATTCTGTATAACAGCTTCTATAATCAAACGCGCTAATTCATCATTATTTGAATCACCAATCCAGGTTCCTAATAAATTAACTAGTTCCCCATTTTCATAGGTTTTACAAAAATAAAAGGCCAAAAAATATTCGTAAAATGTTTTATGAGCAAAATCATAAATATTTTCATCTATTTCCTGTACTAACTCTGTTCGTTCTATCAAATATTCTATATATTGTTTAACAGCAGAGGCCCAGTTAAGAATATCTGTCACACCAATAGAATTATATACAGCATTTTCCAATTCTGAATATATAAATTTATATCCTACATTGTCCTTTAAATGTTCAAATTTATAATATGCTATTTTGGGTAATGTCAAATTTACAGATAAAATACTTTTCGTTTTATCTTCTAGAACATAAGCACCCTTCCTATTTTCACGCTCTGTCAAAAAAGTTTCTATACATTTTTGATAGAACTCAATTCTTCGTGTTGGCAAATTTTTTTCAATATCAAATATAACTAAAGCGAGAATTAATATAATAGGATTGCTAATAATATTTTCACAACGTGCTCTTTTAACTTCTTCTTCAAACTTTTCCCAAAATTCTTCAAAATTCTCTAAATTATTATAATATAGCTTAAACCAGTTCTCACTATATTTTCTTATTTGATAATCACTAAATTGATTAATCTTTATATGGAGAAATGTCTCATCAAATCTATTTCTCAAGTATCCTGCTTCACGAGTAGATATTATAAACCTATTTAAATAATAAAGTCCGCAAAAAATAGCGATTTCATCCCTTACTTTATTTCTAATTGCCAACGTAGGGATTTCATCTAATGCATCTAAAATAACCAAACACTTACCGTTATCCAAATAATCTGATAGCACTGATTGAATCTCATCGAAACTCAATTTTACATATTTACTTCTCTTAGAGAACTCATTGGTAATACACCACAATAATCCTTTCTTTTTTTCTCCAATTTCTTTTGCATATTCTTTTAAATCAATTTTTATCTTTACTGCATATGCTTCGTACATTCTTTCATAATTACAATAAAGATAATTCAATGTCGTTGATTTTCCTAGTCCTGCACCACCAATTAAGACAATTTTATTACCAAAATCAAAAAAATTCTCCAATCTAATTGTTTCTATTTCCTCTAATCCGCAATTATATAATTTTTCAATTTCCTTTCCATAATAAGAAAATGTATTCTCAACATAAAATTCATTAATATTTTGTTCTCTTTTTCTTTCCGCTCCAGAAATCCCAGTAAATCTTATTGTACCATATTCCTTTTCACTTACTGCATGAAATAAATCGATATTCTCGTCATCTATTTGAATTTTCTTACATTCCAATGCATTAAAATACTTCTTAATATTTCTTTCATTTTCTAAAATTTTACCAATAACCTCTCGATGAGATATAGTCATTAATTGAAACAGGGCATAAGTACCGGGATAATCTTCTACTATTTTATGCAAATGGCTTATATATAATTCCTCTATCTTCTTTAGAAAAGTACGTACTTCATTATGATTTATATTCGTACATTCATCAAAAATATACTGTTCCACATTTTCAATATAATGACTTCGATCCATTCCATCATTTATACTCACAAAAAAATTGCGCATAATTTCAATAAATTTCTTACTTTTAACCAATAAATAAAAATCATTGCAATCCAAAGATGAGTCTGCAAATTCTTCAAAATGCTCACTAATAATTTTACTTAATTCTTTTAGCATTTTTCCCTTTTTCTTTTTTTCTATATAACTACATCCTATTGCTTCTGATACCGACATAGTTATTGATAAAAGTATATCTGCCCACATAATCTTTCTCCTTTGTAAATAACCGGAACTAAGTGACAGTGTCACCTGCCCCTATGCTTCTCTTTCCTTTTCTGCTATTTCAGCTCAAACTGTCGCTGTTTCTGTGCCTCCCGTTGTTCCCGGCTTACAGTCTTACGCTCAGTTTTCAACTGCTCCTGCTGCAATTTCAAAGCCTGCTGCGATTTCGTGCCTATTCCTGTATTCTGTATCTGTTTTCGCACTTCTCGCTTTATCCGTTTCGGATTACGCCCAGACTCCTTTACATCAGTTGCCACAGCCAGACTAAATCTTAACTGATAGTAATTTTTCAAGACAAAATCATATACCTCATAGTCTTTCGGTTCCGCACCAAACGTAACCTTGTATACAGAGAGCTTTCCCACCGATATGCATTCAAAAAGGCTCCTCAAAAAATACTGTCAATTTGCCTGATACTTTGTCCATGACAATTCCTCCTTAAATGATTGTAATGAACAAAGAATGGACGACCCTAAGGAGGGAGGGTTACTTACACCGAACGGTGCGGCCGGGCTACCTACCGGCTCTGCAAGAGATTACCTCTTACGTTGCGTTTTTATCTTTGCTCTTTGATTTTACCACATAATCGACTTATTATCCACAAGAACCAAACCACGAAAGCACTCTCCCATTACATCTCTTCACCTTAATCTTCAACTTACTTTTAGTATCTGTCATGCTTTCTAACTCTCATACCTAAAAAACTCCCTAGCCATCATCTCCGCCGTAGCCCGATTTTGTAATATTGCAACCTTAAACATTTTTATTTTCTCCTACTATGCTAATTCTCAACACACATTTTTTATATTACTCCAACCCATAAATAAAGCCAAACTAGAGTCCTTTGATAAAATAAATGCCGGAAGCCCGCATAAATACAGGCTTTCGGCATTTCAATCTTGTTACAGGTCAAACCCCAGTAACCTCAAAAGGGCAAAATTCAATGGCCTAAGATTACTTCCCATTTTTGACGTTATGAAATTACAACGACATTTTTTTATCAGAAACATTATACCATTCCCCTTCCCCCCTACGCTATCCCAATCCTCTGTAAAATCTTGCTATAGCATTACACCGATACTGCAGCGTAATCTCACAGTAGATCATGCAGTGTAATCCATAGCGTAAATACCACAGCACACCCTTCGTAACGTCACCTACACAACACAAACCATGAACATTCCCCTAACACGTCACAGCCACGTATTTATGCCATTTCCGGCAGCACATGAATAAAAGAACACTATTAAATTTTTAGCACAAAAAACAGCAGCAAACGCTGCTGCAGGGTATGACCCACATCAGCTTTGTTTGCTGCTGTCGTAGAATAATCATTTTTGCCTTTTTCAGAATAATTGTGGTTGCCCCGTGATATAGATGATATTAATCTATTTTTTAGTTCTCTGTTTTATATTTTTGCTCTTGCCTAATATAGCATCAGCACATAACTGTGTTAAAGGCTCTCCAATTGCTTCTTTATAATTAAATCCCAAAAGTTGAATTGCTTTTAATACATCTACAGAAATTAAATTCTTTAATTGTTGATACATTTCAATATCTGTATCAGGACTCATTTCTTTAATTATATCTAATACTAATTCTACAGTTTTATGTAAATGTTCTATATCACTATCACTAATAACATAACGTTCAACTTCTGTTTTATACACTTGAGCAATCCTAATTGCTTCTGCACGTTCTGCTATTAAATCGTTTATAATATCATCATACTGATTTTTTATTACTTTTATATCCTTTTCGACTTGCATTGACTTAATTTTAGCTTCTGTTGCTGTAACAGTTCCATTAGTAGCTAATAATGTCAAATTTTTTGCTAAAGTTTCTAATGTTTGGATTTCGTTTGCTTCCATATCCTTCCTCCTGTTATCTATTTTATATCTTTCATAAATTCATCTAGGTGGTACACCCATTCCTGTTCATCTATCGTTAACCCTAACCTTTCAAGTAACTTATTTTTTAATTCAACCATTCCTATTTTACAACGCTCGTCATCCTTTAAAATAATGCCCATCTTTTTTGTATCAACTGCACAATTGTGATATTGTGTATTATTAAAATCAAAATCTGGAGTATATATATTTATATAATCACTTTCAACTATCCAAGTTGCTCCCATTTCATTTAAACATGCTGCACTTTTTAAATATTCATTTGACCAAAGATATATAACAAAAATATCTTTTTGAATATTTTCCTTCAAATAATCGAAAATATTATCACCAATTGGAATTTTATTTAATGGATGTGATGTATATATTAACTGTTCATTTTTTAAACCTAATGCAATAAATAATTTTCTTAAAGCATCTCCATATTTAGTATCACTTGAACTATGGCTTAGTAAAATTTTTGAATACATAAATTTATCCTCGCTTACATTTTCACTGTTTTTCAAACTGTCTCTTATTTCTTCCAAAATTTTTTTATTTCTATCATGTTCTGAAGGATTAATCACAAATTCATTATTGTGAATTTCAGTTATATTCAAATCATACCATTTACATATTTCCTCTATATAATAAGAAATTGCTTCAGCATCATTTTTTTTTAATTGCTCTTTTAAACCATCTAAAAAATTTATAACACTTCCATCAGATGTATACTTAGAAATCGAACTTCGAATTCCTTCATATTCTAATTCTAATTTTTTCAATTCTCTCATTATTTACACCCATATTTTCATTTTTATGTTTTTACTTTTTAATTATAACACAAAATAATCTATTTATCATAATAATTCTCTTTATACAAGAAAACATTTGTTTTTGTGTACAGTTACGCCAATCACATTTTCACATTATTTTCCTGATAAAAAAACCGTTTTTAATGTAAATTCTGTATACGAAAAGAGATGACCTTTTTGTAGTCCCCTCTATAATAATTCATTCTCTATGCTATATTCTTTTTTATGTCGGATCTACATTAACAATAGAATTTGATTTCATCAGTTACAAATGCCTGTTTCCATTTTGAACAAATCAAGAAAAACTGTGCTGATATAAAATCCATCAACTCATTTAGCTCTTTATCTGATATTTTACTGCCGTTTCCTGCCAAAATACATCCGCCAGACCGCGTAAGCCATATCTTAGTCGCATTAGGGGTAGGTTTGCCTTTTGCTACATGAACATGAATAGGCTCATCATTTTCATTTGACCAGAAGTATACAGTATATCCACTTACCATAAATAATTTAGGCAATCTGAATTCCTCCATTCGCAGCATATCTGTATAATAGATGCGCGTTGCTGTGTAAAAGTTTTTCAAACATAGATATTTCCTCATCTGAATATCCAATTCGCTCTGTCCACTTATAATCAGGCAACTCACATCTTGCTGAGTCAAATCCGTTTTCTGTCGGACGCTCAAAATTGACAATAACTTTCTTGATACCATCCTTCTCTATAATTTGAGAATGCACGATTTCTGTTTCATCTGCTAGTGTCATATACGGATACATCATATTCTTCACCACCCATTTTAACATTTATTAACAGCTATCTCATCTAAAGCAAGAAATTTCTCTTGCATTTACTGTCTATATTATAATCTTTATTCAGCTTTCCCACAACCATATTTATCTGCCATGATTATTTAAATCTTACTTACTTTATAGATTTATTTCCAGTTCAAGGCAATTCCATTCTTCTCCCATTACAGTATACTTTTCTATTTCACCTTGAGATACATCCTCAAAACCTATCGCCTTATAACAATAATAAGCTGATTCATTATTCTCAAAAACGCCTAATGAAACTTTATTAACACCGAATATTTCTTTAGCATATTTTAAGCCTAATTTCAGCATATTTTTTCCATATCCCCGCCCACGTTTTTTCGAATCAACGATTACAAAGCCAAACCGTAATTCATTAAAAAGTTCATTTGGTCTTCTCATGGTAAAAAATCCCACTACATCGTTATCATCTATAGCAGTAAATGCCATAAGATTACTTACTGTATTGAATTGCTCCTCAGAAATTGGATATTCTCCTAAAACTCCTGCTGTCCATTTATAAAAAGCGCTCTCGTCTTTTATCCATGACATAATTATTTCTGCATCATTTTTATTGTATGGCTTTAATCTTAACATAATTGCCTCATTTTTCATTTGCCTAAAATTTTGTTTATCATGTATCATTTATTATGCATTATGAAAAATATAGTCTTATTAAACTATTCTTTCAAAGTAATATCTCTCATTAGCCTTTGTACTTCCTCTGACCATATCAGCATCCTCATCTTCTCATCCCCACTTTCAACCTCAGGCTTACCACACCTAAGATTATCCATATGCTCTGACACACAACAATCTTTATACCAGCATTCACCCATAAGAGTCCCTTTAACAGACCACTTTTCATTTTGTGTAAATTCACCAACCAATGACTTCATCACACGTTCTGTAGAATATCTCTTAAAACCTGCTATATACTGTAATGTTTTCTCATCATCAATCTTTGATAAATCGATTCTGTGATTCTCAACTGCCGTCAATACTTCTTCACGAATCTTGATTTTATCTGTCTTTCCGGTGCCTGTCCATTCTACCAGCTTGTCAAATGCAAGTATCAAGTACTCAAAACAAATCATATCCAGAATTACAATCTTTCCTTCCGACTTATCTGTTATTGACTTCAACATACGATACTTGTTGCGAATGTCTTGATTATCAACCACATAATCAAATGCAATATAGTATTTATCATCCCCTTTAATATTCAAGTCCAATACTGCATCCAATAATCCCTGATTGCTCCCTTTACTCTCAACGGTAAACTCATTGTCAAAGAAAAGTTGATTAACTAATTTCCAGAAGTGAAGCCCTGCACCGGTATCCTCTGTCCATAAATATTTCATATCACAGTTCCTCTTCCAGCGTTATCCTGTTATTATCAAACTTCAGCACCTTAAAGCTCTTATCAGATACATTGAGTCCGTCACAATTTCGTAGGAAGAGCATATACTGATTAGACAACTCAAAATTAATAAATCTCCTGACATCATCATTAATCAGACAATCTGCATTATCTATCACAATAAAACTATCTCTGCATTGTTCAATTGATTCTGATAAATTATCTGATTTGTAATTAAACAATTTTATAGCCCTGTATTCATCAGTTAATCGTAAATCTTCTAGCATTTCATAAAGTACTGTTTTACCTGTACCGCTATCTCCACCAACAAGAGTAATCCTATCATCAAATGTCAAATCATATGAAAATGGAGCTGCTTTAAATGTTATATTCTTATAAATCATTTGCTTCTCTCCTTGCATACTCCTTACTCCACCAGGCATTATATCCTCTGCTACCGGTAACTATATCAGAATCATTAAATCTGATTTTGGCATCATCCGGAATATCAAAAAGCGTTGGTCTTGACATATAAATCTTAATATTATCCATAGTAAAAATTATTTTAAGAACATTCGGTCCACATTCCTCAACATTTACCACCTTATCAGGATGCTTTACAATATTAAGCAATGTCTTGCAGCCAGATGACAAATTCCGGATCGTACCTAAGCCATATTTTGTTTCTATATGCTTGTCTGGTGTCAGCTTCGCCTCATCCACTTGTTGAATCAAATCAATTTCTTTTTGCGACATTTCTTCATTTCCTGTATTCAGGTTGAAGTACAAGTCATTGTAAAAAATCCAGTCTTTTGAATCTTTCCGCTCCGTATATATATCTATCATTCAATGTTCTCCTTCTGCAATATATGTTTAGCATCTGATTTTCCATATCTTACTTGGATAAGGCTTTGAATCAAATTTTCATATAGATATATTCCAGTATACCACACATAAATAAACGGCCCCAGAAGATCTCTTAAAATCTCCTGGAGCCTTCTTCATTTCCTATTGAAAAATAAATCCTTCTATATTTTATTTTTTAATAAATTATTCAAACTCAATAGTTCCCGGTGGCTTACTGGTCAAATCATAGAACACTCTATTGACTCCCTTTACCTCATTTATAATTCTGCTCATCACTGTCTGAAGTACCTCAAACGGTATCTCGGCTGCTTCGGCTGTCATGAAGTCCACGGTGCGGACTGCACGGACTGCAACGGCATAATCATATGTTCTCTCATCACCCATGACACCTACTGAACGCATGTTGGTAAGGGCTGCAAAGTACTGGTTTGGCATCCATGATGGTTCCTCGCCGTGGGCCTCTTTGTACTCTTTTGCTGCCTTTTCCACTTCGCTTCTGTAAATCCAGTCTGCATCCTGGACAATGCGTACCTTTTCGGCTGTGACTTCGCCGATGATACGGATTCCAAGGCCTGGGCCTGGGAATGGCTGACGGAATACGAGATAGTCAGGTAATCCAAGCTCCAGTCCGACCTTGCGTACCTCGTCCTTGAAGAGGTTTCTGAGTGGCTCCACGATATCCTTGAAATCGACATGCTCCGGGAGGCCTCCTACGTTGTGGTGTGATTTGATGACTGCAGATTCTCCGCCGAGTCCACTCTCCACTACGTCCGGATAGATGGTTCCCTGCGCAAGGAAGTCAACCTTTCCGATTTTCTTAGCTTCTTCCTCGAATACACGGATAAATTCCTCACCGATGATTTTACGCTTGCGCTCAGGCTCTGTGACGCCTGCAAGCTTGCTGTAGTAGCGCTCCTGTGCGTTGACGCGGACAAAGTTGATGTCAAACGAACCGCCTTTGCCGAATACGCCCTCTACCTCATCGCCCTCGTTCTTGCGGAGAAGTCCGTGGTCTACGAATACGCAGGTGAGCTGCTTGCCGATTGCCTTGGCAAGGAGTGCTGCGAGCACTGATGAGTCTACTCCACCCGAAAGTGCAAGGAGCACTTTGCCGTCACCGACCTGCTCTCTGATTTCGTCGATTGTGTTTTTGACAAATGAATCCATCTTCCATGTGCCTGCACATCCACATACGCCACGGACGAAATTGTAAATCATCTGTGTTCCGTTCTTGGTGTGAAGTACCTCCGGATGGAACTGTACTGCATATAATTTCTTCTCAACATTCTGTGTTGCGGCTATTGGACAGTCTGCAGTGTGCGCAACTACCTCAAAGCCCGGTGCAGCCTCTGCAATTCTGTCGAAATGGCTCATCCAGCATACTGATTCTGATGGCAGATCCTTGAACATCACGCCGTTTGCAGAATATGTGATTTCTGTCTTTCCATACTCTCCAACCTCCGGTGTGATTACCTTTCCGCCTAATTTATGCATCATAAGCTGTGCACCGTAGCAGATGCCAAGCACCGGTATTCCCAGCTCAAACAGCTCTTTCCGGTATGATGGTGAATCCTCTTCATAACAGCTGTTTGGACCTCCTGTAAGGATGATGCCCTTTGGATTCATTTCTTTGATTTTCTCAATATCTATTTTGTATGAGTAAATCTCACAGTACACGTTGCACTCGCGGACACGGCGCGCAACAAGCTGATTGTACTGACCACCAAAGTCTATGACTATGACCTTTTCCTGATCCATGTTTTCCTCCTAATTGTTTATTCGCTATGCTGCTGTTTTACAATCTTTGAAACGTCACGTAATTGCTGTTTGCCACACAGTGGTGTAAACAATAACAAAAACATAACATATGTTATCTGCTGCCATCTCATTGATTACGTAAAAGCAACATGTTTTCTTATGTCATTATAGATTACGGAGTGCTTATCTGCAAGCGATTTTGTTAAATTTCTGTTTTGATTTTGTGTGCAATTACGTTATAATGAATTATAAACACTTTTATAGGCTGGGAGGTTTCATCATGAGTTTTAAAATAATCACTATAAGCCGAGAGTTTGGCAGTGGCGGTCGCTTTATCGGAGAGCAGATTGCTCAAAAATGCGGCATTGAGTTTTACGATAAAAAAATAATTGAGCATGTGGCAAAGGAGCTTGGTATCTCTGAGCAGATTGTCGCAAACCAGGGCGAATATGCACCTGCCGGAAGTATTTTTTCATATGCATTTGTGGGGCGCGACATTACAGGAGTTTCTCTTTCCGACCAGATTTTCAATATCCAGCAGAAGCTCATCAAGGATATTGCGCAAAAAGAGCCATGCGTTATTGTTGGACGTTGCGCAGACTACATTCTTTCTGACAGGGATGATGTGCTGAATGTTTTTATAGAGGCAAACACTCCTGAGAAGGCTGCAAGAATAAAAAAGCTCTACCAAAAAAGCGATGACGAGGTCAAAAAGCTGCTAAAGGATGTCGATAAGAAGCGCTCTGTAAATTACCGCTACTTCACCGACAAGGAGTGGGGCAACAGAAAAAATTATGATCTGGTGCTAAACAGCTCTGTGCTTGGATACGATAAATGTATTGAGCTCATCGCATCCGCATATGCTTAATTCACTCAAGATCCAGCTTTCCTGCAGTTAAGAAACGGTTTTCTTATTTTATTACGAAAAACGTAAATAGAATTACAACCTGTGTGTAATATTAAAAATACTCCTGCATAAACTGTAACAACAGAATATGCAGGAGTATTTTTTGAAATCATATATTGAGACAAGGGCGGTGGAAATCGCCAACTACATAGTTGAAAACAATGCCACGGTGCGTCAGGCTGCAAAACAGTTTGGCATCAGCAAATCCACTGTGCACAAGGATATCACGGATGCTGACAGGCTGCTTCGCATTGACCCGGAGCTTGCCGCAAAAGCGCGTCACATTCTCGATATCAACAAGTCAGAGCGCCATATCCGCGGCGGACTTGCCACCAGAGAGAAGTATCTGCATCTGCCTCATGTGCATGCCGGCTGAGTGCATGGATGCTTCTATCCCGGCATTAGCAGGTGCGCCGTTTTCCGTACATCTGAGGCTTTTCGTTAATTCAAGACCGGTGTCACATGACTTGTGAGCACACCGTACAGCCACTTGCCCTCATCGCTTAGATCCTCATAGGTAAAGCCGCTTGTCTTATCGCAGGCAGGTGTTAGAAGCGCTGATTTTTCGTCCTTATTGGACAGATTCCAGCACACATAGCTGATGCCGTAGCTGTCAAGCAGGCTGATCCAGCTGTTTGCGGAATCTATGTCCACCTGACCGTTTCCATCGGCGCTGCAGATGCCAAACTCTGATACAAATATCGGCAGTCCGGCGTCCGCCGCCGATTTTAGCTTGTTTTGCAAGTCCTCCTTGTTGGTTGCGGCATAGAAATGCAGTGTATACATGATATTATCATAGCCTGTGACAGGGCCCTTGACTGCCTCATCCACATCCTGGCTCCAGTTAGGTGTGCCTATCAGTATGACTGCATCCTTGTCGTAGCTTCTGATTGACGGAATGACCTCGCTGGCGTAAAACTTCACATCTCCCCAGGTCGCACCGTTGCACGGCTCATTACAAACCTCGTAAATCACGTTGTTGTATGAGGCATACTGCTGTGCCATTTTGGCAAAAAATGTCTTTGCCACATCACTGTAGCGGTTTGGATTGCCCTCGTTTAGCACATGCCAGTCGATGATGACATACATGTCGTTGTCGAACGCGTACTGCACGCCTTTTTGCACAAGTGTCTCAAGCTGCTGCCTGTCACCATCTGTGCAGTAGCCGCCGCTTTCGTAGGTGTACATGGCAAGCCTTACCACATTTGCACCCCAGCTTTTCAGCGTGGCAAAGCAATCATTGGTCACATACTGTGGATACCACGCAAGACCGTGTGTGCTGACTCCGCGAAGCTGCACCTCATTGTTATTTTGATCAACGAGCTTGCTTCCCTCCACATGCAGCTTACCGTTTACTGACGGACAGGCAAGAACTGAGCTCTCCTGTCCGTTTTCTGTGGTGAGCTGCTCTGTGTCAGCCACATTCTGATTTTCTGTACTGCTTTGCGTACTGTCCTCAGTATTATTTTCTGCAGAATTCACCGACTCAGTGGCTTTCTCATCTGTCTGTGATCCTGTCTCTTTGTTGCCCTTGTTACCACATCCTGTAAAAATCCCAAGCACCAGCACTGCAACCAATACCAATGCTATATATTTCTTCATATTGTTATACTGTCTGACTGATTACTGAATTGATGTAACCTTGTAGTCCTCAGCCTCTACAGTCTCCTTTAATTTCTCATCGGAAATGTCAGAGCTTAATGTCACTACTGCAGTTCCGCTCTCATGGCTTACTGCTGCCTCACTAACTGCATCAAGCGCCTCGAGTGCCTTCTTTACTCTTGCCTCGCAGTGGCCGCACATCATTCCTTCGATATTCATTGTCTTTGTCATTGATTTTTCCTCACTTTCATTTGGTTTATTTGTTTTGTTTTTTCTATCTGGTGTTGCTTTTCTGTCATGCTTAGGATCATACACCCTGCACAGATTCAGCCGCAGGGCATTGGTAACAACGCAGAAGCTCGACAGGCTCATCGCCGCCGCTCCAAACATCGGATTGAGCTTCCATCCTAATAAAGGATACCACAAACCGGCCGCAAGTGGAATACCTATTACATTATAGAAAAATGCCCAGAACAGATTTTCGTGTATATTTGTCAATGTAGCACGGCTTAACCGCACTGCTGCCGGTACATCTATCAGGCGGCTCTTCATCAGGACAACATCCGCTGCATCTATTGCCACATCACTTCCCGCGCCGATTGCAATTCCCATATCCGCACGTGTGAGCGCCGGTGCATCATTGATTCCGTCACCAACCATGGCTACCCTGCCCTGTTTTTTTAGCTTCCTTATGACAGCCTCCTTACCATCCGGAAGCACACCTGCGATGACTTCGTCCACTCCCGCCTGCTTTCCGATGGCATTGGCAGTCTGCTCGTTGTCACCGGTGAGCATAACAACTCTGATACCCATATTTTTAAGCTGTCTGACAGCTTCCGGACTGTCCTCCTTTATTGTATCTGCAACGGCTATGATACCGCAAAGCCTGTCATCTGCGGCAAAGAACAGAGGAGTTTTTCCTTCCTTTGAAAATTCGACAGCTTTCGCGCGCATATCATCTGACACTTTTACAAATTTGCTGACAAAAGCAAGATTTCCTGCTTTTATCATTTTGCCTGCAAGTATTGCAGTCAGACCATTTCCTACAACAGCGCTAAAATCCGTCACCTCTGCAACAGCGATTTCATCCGTTTTAGCGCGCTCCATAATGGCTTTTGCAAGCGGATGCTCGCTCTTGGCCTCGACTGATGCAGCTATTGCAAGAAGCTTCCTTGACCACAGTGCTTTATCTGTTGATGAGTACGGTTTTAAATCGTCTGCCTTACGCTGACACTCACCGTCATGCTTGCCGGTTTTCTCAAAAAATGTCTCATCCGGCACGATATCCGTCACCTTCGGCTCACCGCTTGTTATGGTGCCTGTCTTATCAAGAGCCACAATCTGTGTGCGGCCTGTTGCCTCAAGGCTTGCCGCTGTCTTGAAGAGTATACCGCTCTTTGCGCCCTTTCCATTTCCTACCATTATCGCAACAGGAGTTGCCAGACCAAGTGCACACGGACAGCTTATCACGAGCACCGAAATGCCTCTGGCAAGCGAAAAGCCCACGGTCTCACCGGCTATAAGCCATGCTATTATTGTAATGATTGCAATTGTGATAACCGCCGGCACAAATACTCCCGATACCCTGTCAGCGATTTTTGCAATAGGTGCCTTTGTCGCTGCGGCATCAGAAACCATCTGTATAATCTGTGAGAGTGTGGTGTCTTCGCCTACTCTGGTTGCGCGGCATTTTATAAAGCCTGACTGGTTCACTGTGGCAGCGCTTACTGCATCTTTCGGCTGCTTATCCACAGGGATGCTCTCTCCTGTGAGTGCCGATTCGTTGACAGCGGTTGTTCCCTCTATTATTTCACCGTCCACAGGGATATTTTCCCCCGGTCTGACCACGAAAATATCGCCCTTTTTCACTGCATCCACAGAAATTTCCTGCTCCACGCCATCCCTTACAACAGTTGCTGTCTTTGGGGCAAGCTGCATCAGGCTCTTTAAAGCGTCTGTTGTTTTGCCCTTTGAGTGCGCTTCAAGCATTTTTCCGACAGTAATCAGTGCCAAAATCATGGCTGCGGATTCAAAATAAAACTCATGCATATATGACATGACCGCATCCATATCGCCATTCACCTGCGCAGCTGTCATGGCAAAAAGTGCATACACGCTGTATCCAAACGATGCCGCAGAGCCAAGCGCAACAAGCGTATCCATGTTGGGAGCGCCATGAATCAAGCCCTTAAAGCCACTGATAAAAAACTTCTGGTTTATGACCATTACCGCCACTGTAAGCAGAAGCTGCAAAAGCCCCATAGCCACATGGTTTCCATTGAAAAACTCAGGCAACGGCCAGCCCCACATCATATGTCCCATGGAAAAATACATGAGAACAACTAAGAATATGAGCGATGCTATAAGCCTGTTGCGCAGCTTCGGTGTCTCCCTGTCTACAAGCGCATCCTGCGCTGCCTTTAGCTGCTCTAAGCTGTTATTTGCTTTGTCATTTTCTGATTCTGTTGCTGTGCCTTTGGGACTCGCTCCATAGCCCGCCTGCTCTACTGCCTCCACTATCTGCGCATCTGTCGCGCTTCCCTCGACTCCCATCGAGTTGGTCAAAAGGCTGACAGAGCAGCTCGTCACACCATCAACCTTAGAGACAGCCTTTTCCACTCTGGCAGAGCATGCCGCACAGCTCATTCCTGTAACTGTATATTGCTTCATACTGTCTGTATTTCCTTCTTTCTACTATTTGAATCTAACTATTCAAAAGCCTTTTCTAAAATCTCTCAATTCCTGTCACCTTGAAATCCAGTCTTTCGATGGCAAATGTGATTTCCTCATCGCTTAGCTCTCTGGTTGCCTCAACATGTGCCACGCCATGCTTTAAATCCACATCTGCCGATACTCCGCTCATCTTCTGAAGTGAGCGTGTGACTGAGTTCTTGCAGTTCATGCAGTGCATTCCGTCTATGTGCACATCTGCTCTCGTGACAATCTCGCCTGTAAGCTGTACTGTGGCTTCCTCGTCCTCCTTCATGGCTCCACCGCCACAGCAGGCGCCCTCGCCCTTTGAATGCTTTATAGTCTCCTTTAAGCCCACAATCACCAGTGCGGCAATTATTGCTATTATTAATATTGTGATTATTGTACTCATTTTTATACCTGCCTTCTTATAATACTACTTCATAAGCTTCTGCAGTGTGTTCAAAAGCTCATCTATTGTCTCATCCTTGCCGGCTCTTATGTCATCTGCCACACACGTCTTTATATGATTGGCCAAAAGTACTTTATTGAAGCTGTTGAGCGCAGCATTTGCGGCCGCCACCTGTGTAATGATGTCAGGGCAGTAGCAATCCTCATCCAGCATACGCTTGATTCCACGGATCTGCCCCTCTATACGGCTAAGTCTGTTGATGAGATCCTTATATTCCTGCTCTGACCGCTCTTTTTTGCGGTTGCAGCAACAGCATTTGGTTTCTTTTTCTGTCATGGGTACCTCCATTTGTTCTTTGTTCCGCATTATGCATTTATTTCACATGTCTAACCATACCCCTTATGGGTATCTGTTTTCAAGAGCATTATATACCCCAGCGGGGTATATTGCAAGGGCAGATTTCCTTATTGAGAAATTTTCATGTTATCTTCTGCTCCTCCCTCATGTTCTACAATAACCCGGTCTGTTATATTCTCCTTATTTTCTCCATCAAGAATATAATACTCCCCACTATACGGCACTTTATAGCTCACCTTAACGTCTCTGCTTATAGCTCCCAGTTTTTCAGCTTCTTTTGCCTCCGCCAGCAAAATATATACATCCTCATAACCGGTATATGAGTATATGCTTACCGTTTCATCTTTTTCCAAATAAACAGTCGGACCGCTATATTTTCTATACACCAGATCACGTACCGAATCATTATTAACATCAATTAATGCCTGAATATGTTCAATCATATCGGCTGCAAATGACCTCACCGGCGTGATACACATACACAAGACAACCACAGTCACAACCGCTATCGCAACAAAATATGCAGGATATCGTTTTGAGCTGTGAGTGGTATGTAATTCCTCGATACATTCTTTTCTTACCTGCTCAATATCAGGCATTTCATGCTGCGCTGCCTGTCTAAAAATATCATTTTTTTTCATTCTGCATCAATCCTCCTTATCCAGATTTTGCCTAAGCTCCCTTAGGGTACGATATAATCTGTTTTTTATGGTTGATTCCTTTACAGAAAAAAGGAGCGCTATTTCTGAAATATTTTTATCCATATAATAATATAGATAAAATATTTTTTTAGTAAGTTCATCCTTCGCAGAAAGATATGTAAACACACTTTGTACTGTTTCTTTTGATATTGCTATATCGTCAAACGAAGTCTGTTGTACAGCTATATCATTTTCATCTGACGACAAAATATTATAATAGTTCATTTTTTCAATGCCACGCAGCTTTTCTTTTAATTTATAATGACGAAAAATTTTTCTCTTTGCTATTTGCATTACAAGTGCATCCGGCTGCTTAAAATATGATATTCCATGTTTTTGTATTATTTTAACAACCTCTGTATAGGTTTCCTGAAATATATCTGCTACATCTTCAGTTTTTCCACATTTTACAATGATGTACGCTAAAACCTTCTGATTGGTTGAGGCATATAGCTCATTAAAAAAGTCATCCTGTGCCTGATTAATCAATCTGCATCCCTCCCTTCACTATATATGTGTCCCACACCATAGAAAAAGTTTCATGTTATACCATACTTTTATAATAAAAGCATGCAAGCTGTGTCCTGTCCCTCAGCTGCAGCTTTTCAAGTATGACACTGATATAGTTTCGTACGGTTCCCTCACTCAGATACAGCTCATCCGCTATTTCCTTGTTGTTTAGTCCTTCTGCAACCAGCTCTATGATTGAAAGTTCCTTGCCGCTTATATCATAGCTCTTCATTGCGTCAATGAACCGGGCCTGACCGGTGCCTGATGAAGCTTTACCATCAGCTCCGAACAGGTGTGGTATCCTGTCCATTATCTGTGTTCCAAACACTGTCTGTCCGTTGTTTACAGCTCTAAGTGCCGGGGCAATACTCTCAAAGGCCTGTTTTAGTATATAGCCCTTCGCACCCAGCGAGATTGCTTTTACAATGTATTTATTCATCATCCGAAAATGTGGTCAAAAGAAGTATTTTGGCATCCGGATATTTTGCGAGTATTTTTTCTGCTGCTTCAAGACCTGTCATGCCCTGCATCCTTATATCCATGAGCATCACATCGGGCATATGCTCCTCGTACAGCTTTACCGCCTGCTGCCCGCTGTCTCCAACCGCAGACACCTCTATGTCATCCTGTGCGCTCAGTATTGTATTCAGCGAAAGTGATACGAGATTATCATCATCTATTATTACTATTTTCATGTCCTGTTCCTTTCTTTTTCAAGCCTTGATTTTTATGTATATTCTCACTTCTTCATGAGCGTCACAAATATCATGAAACCATCGTCTGCCTTTATCCGCATGGTTCCTCCTATCGCTGCAACACGCTCCTTTATATTTTTTATGCCTATTCCATCTCCTGTTTCTCCCGAAAGTCTTCTTTCGTCAGCCGTTGTGCCGTTGTCCATTATCTCAAGCTGGTAAAAGGCGGGATGCTCTCTGACTATTATCCTGATTTCATCGCCGTTACTGTGCTTAACTGCGTTGTTTACCGCTTCCTTTGCAATTGCAATAAAAGCATACTTGACATCTCTGGGCACATCATCCTCACAGTCATATTCGAGTGAAAATGCAAATGCACTGTCTGTAGGCTTAAGCTTCGCAAGCGCCTGACGCAAATCGACCGATTCATCGTACAAATCATGAACGCTTTTTCTCATGCTGTCCATTGCCGTATCGAGTGTACTCTTTAGGTCTGCGATAGGCGCTTTAAGCTTTTCATCGGTATTTATCACACCGATTGCTCCCACCTGCAAAATAGAGCGCGTAATCATGTGACCCACGTTGTCGTGTATCTCTCTTGCGATACGGTTTCTCTCCTTTAGCGTGGCATTGTATATCTGCGCATTCTGCTTCTCGATAAGCTGGTGATTCATCTGCTCCATAAGCATGTCGTGCTCCATGGACGCATCTCTCATGCTGTGCAGCTTCATCTGATACCCTAAAAGCAGCTCTGTGAAATACGAAAGCATTACCGCAAAAGCCATGAGAAGTACAACCTCCAGGATATAAAAAATCCCGGGTGCTATATGTTTTATCTTTAAAATACAGTCCACCGATACAGCTATCCCCACTAAGGCTGCAGCCATCCTCGACACCGTGTATTTTCTCTTTCTGAATACCATCGCTGCATACGGCAGCATAAAAAATGATGGTGCAAAAAATACTCCGGACAGAATATAAACCGCCAGAATCAAATCCAAAGCCCGGTCTGCCGTTTCGCTCTCGTTAGCAGGACTCATCTGCGGCACATCCTGCATGTCTATAAATGTACATACGATTATTCCTGTAAGTATGCACGCTATCATGACGTAATCGACCTGAAGGGATACCACCATAAGCATCACGCATGATAGAACTATTAAAAACTGACTACATATCTTATACATCAAAAGCCTCCATTTCCGTAAAATAAGCTTACAACAAATTCCATCAAACGTCACTATGACAAATGTCATTTTTTACACAACAATACCTCATCCAAACATAAATACGAATGTGACATTTGACACTTACTTTCCGGCACGCCATATAGTAATCTGTTATTGAGCCGGATATCAGGCTTGCAAACGAAAATACAACATTATGGAGGCAATTCAATGGATACAACCAAAAATGCGATAGAAGTAACCAACCTTGTAAAACGCTACAAGGAGCTTGTGGCACTCGACCATTTCAATCTGACCGTTAAAACCGGCGAGATTTTCGGATTGCTCGGACCAAACGGCTCTGGAAAGACCACCACTATAAACTGCATACTCTCCCTGCTCACATACGACAAGGGCGATATAAAGGTATTCGAGCAGGAAATGCACTCAAACAGCTATGATATCAAACGCGAAATCGGCGTGGTCATGCAGAATGTGGCCGTGTACGACGAGCTGACTGTATATGAAAATATCGACTATTTCTGCGGTCTTTACGTAAGTGACAAAAAGCTCCGCGAAAAATATGTAAAGGAAGCAATGGATTTCGTGGACATAGCGGATTACAGCAAATTTCTGCCAAAGAAGCTCTCAGGCGGACTTTTGAGACGTCTCAACATCGCGTGTGGCATAGCACACAAGCCAAAGCTCATCCTCTTCGATGAACCGACCGTGGCTGTCGACCCTCAAAGCAGAAACAAGATTCTGGAGGGTATCAAAAAACTAAACCGTGATGGTGCGACAATCATCTACACCTCACACTACATGGAGGAGGTTGAGCAGCTCTGTGACCGAATACTCATCATGGACAAGGGCAAGGCTCTCGCGCTCGGCACAAAGGATGAGCTAAAGCGCATGATCAAAAATACAGAGACAATAAACGTAGAAATTGCAGACCTGTCAGAAGCACAGCTTGACTCATTAAAGCAGCTGCACAATGCATATCAGGTCAGCTTTGAAAACGGACAGCTTCGGATTTATTTCAGTGGTGGACGCCACAATATAATCCATGTGCTTGATTATCTGGAACAGAATAATCTGTCCTTCGGTCAGGTGTACACGCAGCTTCCGACTCTTAACGACGTATTCTTAGAGATTACCGGAAAGGAGCTAAGGGATTAATGAATGGACTAAAATTATTTTTTCACAACTCAAAATACACCATGCTAAGCATGTTCCGCCTGAAAGTCACACTGTTCTGGACACTTGCATTTCCACTGTTGCTCGCCACCTTTATGTATATGGCATTCGGAAATCTGTTTGAAAAGGATGAAATGTTTAAGACAATAAATGTAGCAGTGGTTGAATCTGAAAATGATGACACTCTGATGAGCGTGCTTGAGTCTCTCGATGTAAACCATACTGATTCAGCCAGTAAATCCGACGACAAGGACGACAGTTCAAATTCATTTTCAGACCTCATAAACATGAAGCTAATGGATAGCTCAGCCGCCAAAAAAGCTCTAAATGACAAAAAAGTGACCGGCATTATTTACACAGAGGATGCTTCACTGGTAGTGGATGAAAACTCATACAATGCCACAATACTTGAATCCATCCTGACACAGTACAAACAGCAAAAGGACGTATTTACAAACATAGCAAAGACTACTCCGGCTGCGCTTGAGACTGCAATTGCCGGGCTTTCTGAAACCGCATCAGAGTATAAAGAGATTTCACTTTCATCGGGAAATCAGGATGAATACACCAATTACTTTTACGCTGTTTTTGCGATGAGCTGCCTGTTCGCCTCATTTTCAGCCGTAAGCTCCACCTGCAGGCTGTTAGCTGATACAAGCCCTCTCGGCATGCGAAAAAGCCTTGTGCCGGCATGCAAAAACACCCTTATCTTTTCAGAGTATATCTCACTCTTAAGCATCCATTTTGCTGTTGAGCTCATAGCACTTGCCTACATGACTCTTCTTGGCGTGGATTTTGGAAATAAATATCCGGCAATCATCCTGACACTGTTTTTCGGCTGCATGATCGGACTTTCAATCGGAGTTATAATCGGTGCCATTCCTAAGCTCACAGAGGGCAGCAAAATCGGTATCTCTGTCGGAATCGGCATGGTGCTTTCCGTGCTTGCGGATTTATGTGCCAACGGTATAAAGGATATGGTCGAGCACAAGCTTCCTATTGCCAACCGCCTCAACCCAGCCTGTCTCATATCCGACTGCTTTTACTCGCTCAACGTATATGACAGCTACGACAGATTTTTCAGAAACATATCAATCATGGCAGTAGAATCAGTGATTCTTTTAATCATTGCCTTTGTACTGCTTCGGAGGGAAAAATATGCAAGTATTTAAATCATATTTCAAAATACTCAACAGACATATGGGCCAGATGATTATGTACCTGTCCATATTCATAGGTGTCATGGTCGTTCTCACTGCGACACGCACAAACAAAGCTGAAGATGATTATGAAGCCACCAAGCCCAAATTTGCGGTGTTTGACTATGACAAATCATCAGAAAGCAAAGCTCTGACAGCCTATCTTAAAAAGACATGCACACAAAAAAATATTAAAAATGACAAAAAGGAAACTATGCAGGATGAGTTGTTTGCCAGAAACGTAAACTGTGTTCTCATCATAAAAGAAGGCTTCAAGCTTGATGTTGTGACCATACCGGGTACGCAGGCAGCGACCACCTTTGAGTCTGCCATAAACAGCTTTACGAAAACGTACAATACTTACATTGCTTCCGGCTACTCTGAAGCTGATGCTCTAGCCGCAGTAAATACCTCGCTAAGCCAGAAGGCTTCTGTCTCACTGCTCAGTGGCAAAAATGTCACCTCGCACTCAGGGATATACTACTGCTTCAGTTATCTGGGATGGGTGCTCCTTGTCATGATGATTGCAGGTATAGCTCCTGTTCTTCAGGTTTTCTCCAAAAAAGAAATCAAGGAGAGAATATCCTGCTCATCCTATAAATTTGCAAACTACAACCGCGAGCTGCTTTTGGGTGTGATTTTAACCGGACTTGTGGTATGCGCTGTAATTTTTGCCTCAGCTACAATCATGTTTAAAGGCAGCACATTCTCGTTTTCAGGTTTCCTGTTCACACTCAACATGCTCTGCTACATGCTCGTTTCACTGGCATTTGCCTTTTTCATAAGTAAAATCACCTCAAACAGTGAGATACTGAACATGTTTGCAAACACAGTGTCACTCGGCATGGCATTCCTGTGCGGTATATTTGTGCCGGAGGAATTTCTAAGTGATGGCATCATAAAAGCCGCTCACTTCCTGCCTGCCTACTGGTACAACCAGGCTGTAAAAAATATTGACTTTCATCCGGTCAGGGAGCTTGGCTTTATTTCAATATGCATGGGAATACAGCTTCTGTTTGCTGCCGCAATAATTGTCGTTGCCCTTCGCATCACAAAAGCGCCTGACGGCTTCAAAAAGCATACAGCAGCTGTAGCTGCTCATAAATAGCTCTGCCTCATATAAATATATACAACGAAAAAGCCGGTACATCATGCTTCCATGAATGTACCGGCTTTAAATACTTAGCAGTCCGTACGGGAATCGAACCCGTGTTTCCGCCGTGAGAGGGCGGCGTCTTAACCGCTTGACCAACGAACCGTGTATTATAATATCATGGTCAAACGAATAATGCAAGTATTTTTTTAATTTTTTTCAAAAAATTTTTCCGTTCATTTACCTTAAACATTTTCCCTTTAAATGCTTCTGGCTTTAATTCCATTTTCGTCCCTATGTATGCTCTGCGACAATCTATCATATTCCGGCTCCTTATCCCAAAGCACACGTTCTTATCCTCATATTTTATTTATACGTTTTCCTCTTGAGTAAGATTATACACTACTTTGGTCACACAACGGTCACACGGAGCACTTTTCCACGGATTTTGTAAAAAGTATACATTGAAAATGCCGAAAACTGTACAATTTTAGACAATTTTCGGCATTTGCGTATTTTTTATTCGTTATAATCAACTATTATTTATTATATTTTTTGTATATCTTTTCAAACGCAGGCATGGAGCGCTTTATCATTTCCCTGTCATCCTCCTTTGCCTTCTCGCAGAATGCATTGCTGTCATCCTCGAGAGCCTTTACAAACATATAAAAGGAAAATCCACTGCGCCTCGCGGCTGTCAGCAAAAAACTTTATGAATTCAACCATAATGATTTTCAGTGTCCCGGTTAGCAGCTTAGCTAGTCCAAGAAATCGTCCGCATGCCCCTTTGATGTTTTTACATTGGCCTTCACAACCTGCTTAATTGCCTTTTTTCGTTTGCCTTGATTAATTTCATAAGATTGCATAAATCAACCTTCTCCTTCCATACCTTTCCTCCAAGAATTTATTTAATGTTTAAATATCTAAACCTGTTTGCATTTTTATCTATCATCCTTATTTTCATAAAAGGCTTTTTCACACCTTTCTTATAAATCACCCCACATTCACTATTGGGACTGCCTTCGAGAGTGATTTTGTCTATTTCTGAAAAAGCGATTACTTTTTCTTTTCCAAACAGCCATTTATATCTGATTTTTCTGTTTTCTATAGTATATTTGTATGTGCATGTATGTATAGCTGATATGACAGAAAAAACTAGGCATACTACCCAAAACAGATATAAATCTGGTCTGTTATCTGCAACTACAATTGTCATGATTAGGAATCCTAAAAACACCAATACTGTTACTATGGATCCCCCTTTATAGAAGTTTGGTCGATAAATCACAAATCGTTCTGTATTATTTATATCTTCGGGTGGTGTTAAGTTATAGAGTTTCATCATATCCTTTTCAAACCAATCTTTGAATTTAATAGAATGTTTACTTAATAACGTAAGTCCTATTCCGTACGCCGCAAAAATGGATAGCACAATAATCATTATTACAAATCCAGTGAATGCTCTGGGCTCATTAATATTGGATGGTACAAAGAAAGCAATTAATAGCAAAATTGCAATCAAGCTTAAAGTACATCCATAAATAATACGCCCCATGAAAGTTCCTATTTCTGTTTCTTTCTTTTTCTTCTTTTTTGTATCTTCTTTATATAATTTATTACTCATCTTATACCCCTTTTAAAACAAGCTCATTATGCATACAATTCCTATTACCAGGAAAATTGAGCCAAATCCATAACCGAACAATTTTGCTTTCTTTTCCACAGAACCATTGGGGAACTCTTTATCATCAATGTGGATATAAATAGTTTTCTGGAAATTTAGATTATCAGCTATTTTGGTTACTATGGTTTCTTTTTGGGAATCATCGTATTTAAAGCAGACTTTTCACCCAAAAATCATTTATAAAGAATACCTGTATAATTGTTCAACACATCATATGGTTGTATTACATTCGATACCATCGAAATCTCCAGTTTGTAGATAGTATTTAAATCGCCAACTGCTCCTTCAACCGGAGTATATCTGTCAATATAAACATTTGTCTTCTTTTTTGTCGTAATAATCAATGCCACATAGTCATCCGTAGTAACCAGTTTATAATAAACATCTTCATCTGGAAAACTCTCACGTGCTCTGCTCACTATATTAGCAAAATTATAACGCTCGGATTCCTCTCCTAATGGTTCTTCTCCACCATCAATTGCAGTCTGAAGTTCTTCAAGTACCTTCACTGTTCTGTCGTCATTTTTTCTGTTGTCAGCAATTGACTGAATAGTGGTTCCCAGACAGATTACTAGAATGATAGCAGCCATAATAGCTAATGCTGAAACAACTCCGATTACGATTTCTCGTTTCTTTTTCTTCTTTTCCATCTCCGTTAACTGTGTAGCTGCAAACTGCCGCGAAAAAGTATCAGCATGCTCATTTCCATAGGCAATAAATGCCTCTTCTGTATTATATCCTGGATACATCTGGTAGATCTGGTTTTCTGAACAAAACTTCTCCATTCGCCAATAAAATGGAATATACCATGAGGTATATTTTCTACGTCGAACAAAAAATATAAGCAGCCCTATTACAATTATAGAAAAATATCCTGTCATAAGAATTGCGTCTTCCAATCCTTGTATACGAGAGGCTTCTTTCTCCGGTATAACTGCGATGATACTGTAATCTCCACTATCTTCATCCTTAGACCAGTAAGTGTTAAGACGTCCTCCGTAAGACCATCCAGTGGGATCTCCCCCAAGATCAGTCAATGAATAGACAACGTGCTTTCCTTTATTCGGATCCTTAACAGATAATGTAAGTCCATCCTCCTGAACTACACCTGTCACAGTCATAGTTCCTTTTAATTGCTGGCCTGTTGCAGCTTTAATAGCATCAAATCCAAGACCAAACCCAAAAAACCATACACATGTAAGGACAAAATTAAGAACAATAAAACGAATCAAGCTTGCCCAAAGATTGTATCTCAAAGATTTTTCTAACTGTTCCTTTTCTGAAGAAGGGATGCCTGGCATGGTAATATACTAGGAAGCAATCATTTCTCGTCTTGTTTCATTTTCATTTGCGCGTTTGATATTAGCAGCATCTCGTACAGTTGTTGCCACCCCCATAAGCACACTCCTTTCACATATTTTTCCTCAGTATCTCTATTTTATGGCAATACTAACTTTATCTAACCAATTCTCGGTTAAATCAGTTAAATCCCCTAAACATTTCCTCATCTATATAACAGCCAGCCTTGTCATACTCCGTAAGATTTATGGCACAGTCAAACGAGCCTATCATGCCTTCTATCGGCTGTATAAATCCATTCCAACCCTCGCCCTTCATGCCCTGTCGCAGCCTCTTCCAATCTGTAAACATACGCACCGCAGGACGACCATGTTTACCCTCAATCGTAGCCAGTGCAATGGTCGTATCCTTCTCAATTACCACCTTGCCATTTTCGTCGGGACTTGGCATATCGTTGTCTGCCTTCATTGGAATTAAAAACTTTGCTTTCACAAGCTCTCTCGACATGAAAGAAAAATATAGCTTATAGATCAGCTCCTTATCCGGTGTATCTGGGTGTCCAAGCTCCGCTATCAGTAAAATCCATCTCTCCAGATCCGGATTCATAACCGGTCTGTTTATCTCTGGAAGATTGCTAAAATCCGGCTTTTCGACTATCTTCTCTGCCGATATCGAGGTATTACTATTGACCACACGCACTCCGCAGGCTCCATTCATATAAAAAATGCTTCCAAAAAAGTCGCTTATCGCATTGCTCTGATCGTTTTTTATCTCTCTTATTTCGTATTTTTCAGCTGGGAATGTTGCTCCTATCACATCCTTATAGGGTTTTGTGAGTATCCATATATCCGGTGGTGTACACATATAAGTACCATCTTTCTGATCAACCGTTTCTGAAAACATGGCCGGTTCACCGGTTATTTTGCTGTATACACAATATATCTGTGATACAGAGAGCATTTTGGTCACAATTGCCTCTGCAAGCTTTGCTATCTTCTGCATATCTTTCGCTCTATCTGCATCAGTAGCTGTCGGCAGTACCTTGCATCTATACCAGCTATACAGTCGCCACATTTCTGCACCGTCCGTGATGCTCATACGGTCAAGCTCGTCCTGTGTCAGCTCGATCTGTCTGTGAAAGACCATCTGATTACCCAACGCCTTCACATATGCATCATGAACATCGGATACGCTTGCCTGTCTCGAATAAAGCACAGTACCACATCGAAACGGAAAATCTGCCGCGCACTCCAGCTTTAATCCCACATGACAATCCTTGGCCTCATCTGCCCTTTTCCCAGGTTCAAGCTCTATTCCAAGCACTGTCGTCAGTAATATTTCCCCCTCCTCGTCATCCGAGAAGTTGGTTACGTAGACTGCTGCCCCCACTCTCACAGTTCCCTTCACATAGCCCACGACCACAATATCCTTTGTGTTCAAGAGAGCAAACCTGTCCTCAACTCCAAGCACAAAGCTTGCCGGCTCATCATTCTCCTTCTTTTTAAACGCATCAAAAATTCCCATAACTTGATTTCCTCCTGTATTCTCTTATATGTATGTAATCCTGTTGTCAAATAGAGACCGCCACTATGAGCTGGTCGACATCCACTCCATAAAAAATCTTTTCACGTCACTGTAATTTTAGCTTTAATATCTGGTATTTCTAACTGATTCATTTATCATCCTCGTTATGAAGTTTTGTTCTTTCGTATACCTAGGGGCAAATTTCGCTTTAACCTATGAATTCCTCTACGGAATTCTGACTCAATTTATAGTAATCGGTCACCGAAAAGTTTTGCCTTCGGCAATGGTTATGGAGGTAGTTGGATTTATTAGATTTTACTTCTAAGAAAGTCCTAAAGTATAACCATAATTAAGTATAATATATGTTAATACTACTAATATTGCTTCTAACGTCATATTCTGATACAATCTTTCCCCATTGATATTTTTCACCTTGAAGTAATCCCATTTCTGTTAAAATTTTATCATGTATCTTTTTTCTGTCTCTCTCGTTTGATTCAGAAAATTTTTCATCACAACAAATTAAAGACACCATATAAATTATTCCATCTCGAAAGAATAAACTCATAATAAATTGCCTGCCATAAATCGTTTGATGCTCGTCTAAATAAATTATTCTAACTCCATCTTGTCCATTATAAAATTTTGTTGTTTTAAATTTATCAAATGAATAATTGGGCCCGATAACTAATCCTTCTCGCGTACTTACTTCACCATTCGTAACATCTATCATATCTAAAATTCCTACTTTCTTAATGTAATATTATCAACCTTAACTAAAATGCCTTTTTGTATATAATCATTTGCATTTGGTACAAAATATTGTGGCAACCCTCCTTTTCCAAATTGCGGATTTGCATTAGTTATTCCATATGCACTCGCTATTTCCTCATTAAAGACATATCCTTGCATCTCCCCCCTATACCCATGTATAGGATGCTTTTCAACCTGCAATCCTTCAAAAACATTAGTTGCATCTCCTCCAGATTGCTCAATGGCATCCAATGTTGTAAAATACTCTGTTCCATTTGGTTCTCCTCTGTACAGTATTGTCCCTTTTTTAACAACAGTATCTACATAATCATCAACTCCTATGTATTTTCCAGTTCCTTGCCAACTTCGTGCCAACTGAGATGGCGTTGCATTTTCCCATACTACTTTGTCTGAGCCATAAGTTTCCCTAAAATATCTACACCATTCTTCTCCTGAATAAGAAGATGTACTTCCACCCTCTACAGCCGAACCCACATCCGCATCATTTAATACTGCGCCACCGTCAGTTCCCACATCTCCAAGCTTCGGTTTCGCCAGTTTCTTCGCTCCTGCTTCAATTCCATTCAGTCCTTTCGCAGTTGCCATACTTGCTGCCATACCTGCTATCATTCCTGCGGTCTGGTTTCCGGTTAAATCCGTCGTATACTTCTGGGCTCCTGCACCTGCAGTTGCAATAATACATGCCACCCCAACACCAACCAATACGACTCCGGCAACGGTCTTCCACACTCCCTGCGTCTCACGTTCTTCCGCTGCATCCTTTAGGTTCTGTTCCGCTTCACAGATTGCATCATATACATCTTTATTGTCTTCATGCTGCTGATAAAACAATTCACTGATATTGGCAAGTGCATACACGTCCTTATCTGTATAAAAGCCGTTGCTTTCATAATTTGCAATTGTTCCCTGGTTCAACCCTACTTTTGCAATACAGCTGTTCAGGCTCGAAATTAATAAGTCTACAGAATTCTCCAGCGCTGTTACGGTACTACTTTCCTGATTTTGGATTGTTGTAATAAAATTCAATAGCTCCTGATCCAACTGCTCATGTAAACCAATTATTTTATAACTTGTTTTTCCTCATCAAGCTTTACTATATTTGAATTTAACCATCCCTCATATGCATATTTGTCAACTCGATCCAACTTCAGCTTTTCCCCTATCTTACAGTCATTTGTACTAACCAAATATTCTCCGTTTTTTTCCTTTATAATTGAAACCCTCTCTTCATTCACCTTTCCATAAGTTGCAATTTTGTAAATTTCATCTACATCTGATATATTCACTAATTTACTGTATACTCCTGTATTATATTTATCTTTAAATGTACAATCAGTTTTCTTTAGATCTGATGTTATAATAATATAATTACCATCAGCATCTCTTGAAAATTTATATTCATTTCCTTTATAATAAGCATATTTTCCATTTTTTATCATTTTTTCACCTCTCTGAAATGTTCGCCATCAAAAATAGCTACGATAGAATCTTCTGAATCAATTACCCTATGCAATTCAGCACCTTCTATTGGTTCCAGGTTACCATCAACTGTCCATTCTGGAATAACTTCTCCATTCCTTGCACCTGTAAATCCATTACGTGTACATGGGGCAGGGTCTGTATTTCCCCCACCAAATTCTGTTCCATACGGTATTCCAATCCTATCCACATCATCCGTCATAAATTTAATATAACCATATGCATTTCCACCTTCTGGATATGGTCTAATATCACTATTTATTGTATAGTCTAATCTTGATGATTCTACAACATTATCATAACCATGAATATGTGAAACATCATCATATCTTGCTATATAGCCTCTGATAGTACTATATCCGTCATCTCCTATGTATTTTCCTATATCCTCAAAGGGAATAGTTTTTTGAATCACTGTATTACTATCAATCTTAGGCACTGCTTCTCTTATATTTTTTAATTTTCCAATTTGTTCTGCTGACAATTCATTTACATCTGCTAAACGAAGTGTATTAAACTCATCTAATGTCAAACTTTCATTAGCTAACACAGATTTTAAATTATTTCTTGCAAACGCTGAACCTCCGCCGTCTCCAACATCTCCAAGCTTCGGTTTCGCCAGTTTCTTCGCTCCTGCTTCAATTCCATTCAGTCCTTTCGCAGTTGCCATACTTGCTGCCATACCTGCTAACATTCCTGCGGTCTGGTTTCCAGTTAAATCCGTCGTATACTTCTGGGCTCCTGCACCTGCTGCTGTTGCAATTCCTTCTTTTGCAACGATTGTTGCTCCACTTCGAAATGTCAGGTTTCCTGCTGAGGCCGCCTGACCGATTGGAATCATTGCGGATGCTGCAAATGCAAAGACACTTTCTGTCAGATAATATGCTTCCTCATTTCCTTGGAATACCACATATTTTAAGTCATTTACTGCGGTACTGTCAATATCTCCGATGCTTCCATAATAAATATCCTGGGCACCTTCCGCAGAATCTGCGACTCCAAAAATAGTCGTTCCGGTTCCAACAATACCCTCTGCGGCTGCAACAATTGGTGTTGCTGTTCCCCATGATGCGACTATACATACTCCGCCTACTACAAGCAAACCCACTCCGGCAACGGTCTTCCACACTCCCTGCGTCTCACGTTCTTCCGCTGCATCCTTTAGGTTCTGTTCCGCTTCACAGATTGCATCATATACATCTTTATTGTCTTCATGCTGCTGATAAAACAATTCACTGATATTGGCAAGTGCATACACGTCCTTATCTGTATAAAAGCTGTTGCTTTCATAACTTGCAATTGCAGCTGTGTTCAATCCGATTTTTGCAATACAGGTATTCAGACTCGATAGTAACAATTCCACGGAATTCTCCAGTGCTGTCACGGTACTGCTCTCATGGCTCTGAACTTCTGTGATAAGATTTAATAATTCCTGATCCAACTGCTCATGTAGTTCTAATACACCATTCGTACTTGGTGTACCGACACCCGATATATCCGAAATGCCAGAAACTGCTCCCTGTATTTTTCCGGTATAAGACTCCGTATCCGAATAATTGGTGCTTAGTTTTGTCCGGAATGCACGGATTGCCTCCTCGCTAAGTTTAAAATTTGTAGAATTGTCAATATCATAATACCCGGCTTTGTATAATGTCATGTTGTCAAGCAGGTTCTGCGCTGTGACTCTTATACTTGAAAGCATTGTGATATGTACATCTGTCAGATAACTTTTTACTGCATCTCCTGTTTCTCCGGTAAACACTGCATTTTTTATAAAAAAATTAATGCAGTTCTCACAAGTATCAATTTTATTCATCAGATTTTCTAAATTTGTCTTGTACTCCCAGAACAAATCATAGATATCTGTATAATTAATTTGAAACCCTTCCATTTTCCTCTCCTGTCATTCTTATGGTGTCAAACATGTGTCAAATATTCCGGTGCCCTGCTTAAAAAGCTCACTTTGATTCTTATCTTTTTGCACTTGTGAATCAACTAATAAATCAATTGCCATTAAGTCCATCTGCAAAGTAGTACTATATTGGCTTACCGCACTCTTTAACGTTTCATAATCTTCCTGGAGCTTTTTCATTGCATCCGACTGCCCTTTGATTTCCGTTGCGGAAGCCGGTAAGCTTACAGACCGCGAAGCTGTTCTTATCGCATTGGTATTCGAATATACACTTACGTAATCTAAAATCGTTCCCACTTGTCTATCTCCTTTCCTTTTTCATTCCCATCAACTAATTAAAGAAATTACGGATTCTTGTACATAAATCATCCCATGCATTGACCAGGCCAGATAAGATACCATATTTTTCATTCTTTCTCTCGTTTAATGCGTTTATTTCCCAGTTGATTGCATCCTCTGCATCATCGATATTCGAAACATATCCATCATAACTTGTGTAAAGATCCCCACTCTCACATAAATCATAGAAATACTGTGCCCTGCTGCCAGTCCATAAACTTTGATAAAGATCTGAACTTATCATATTCTTCTGATTTTTGTTGATATCATCAATGGCTTCTTTCGCATCATCTAACGTATTATATGCATCCCGCAATCTGTCAATTTTCGCATCAATCTCATTGATTTCCAATTGACATACTTCCTGCTGATGTTCATTACTTGCCTTCTGATTCTTTAAATTTTGATATTTGTTTCTGTCATACTTTTTAGCCATCTTAGTTCCCCATATTCTGCTTCAACTGTCTGACATCCGCACGCTCAATCTCCAACATCTCCATTGCCTTCTGGATATTGGCACACATCATTTTCTCATCATCATCTGAAAATCCCTCAAAAACCACCTTACTAACATCGGAATGCTGGAAATACATTAGTCTATCCCCCACCATTCCCTCTGGGTATGCACATGCTGCATAGTCAAAAAATTGCTCTTTTCCATTTATCTTGACTTTCAGAGCTCTTGCAACAATTACATACTTTTTAATACCTCCACTTACAACTACGATACTTCCCAATGGTAAAAAATTAACTTTCTCTGTCATCCCTCTTCACCTCATACTTTTTTATTAAATTTTATTGTATTATTTTTCCTATTTCCATTTCCAATGTTGTTTAGCTATCAGCACTTCAAACATCTCAACATTCTTGTATGATTTTGGAATTTTAATCATCCCTCCGGCATTAGAATGAATACAAATTATTTCCGCTTCATTATCTTTTTTCAGACTTAAATATTCCACTTGAACAAACTCGATTGACTTATTTCTTAATAATTTCTTTTCGATTATTTTGTTTTTTTCAACAACTATTTTATGTCTTGTTGAAGTTATAAATAATATAAACAAAATAACACTGTTAATCAAGAATATTAAAAATCCAGCAAATACACCATACCCTGTACATAGTAACCACAATATAGCAGAACACAAGAAGCCCACACCATATAAAATGATATACCCTTTTTTAGGTTCAAGAATCAATGGTGTATTACCATTATCTTTCATTGGAACTTTATGATTTTTCAAAACTTCTGTAACAAACACTTTATGTGTTCCTGTAGCAAATGCTAAGATACATTTATTATTCTGATATAGCTTCACATTCCCACTTTCATCAACAACGTGAGATGTGATGTCCTCATATCTTATGTTATACTCTTTACCATTCATTTTTCTCCAATAAATTCTATCTTTACCTACTTTCACATAGACACGTCCATATAAGAAACTCATTAAAAAAAACAGAACTATAAGCAGGATAAATAAAGCTATAACTAACACATTATAGTTTGATGTCATATTTAATGCAAAAATAAGAATACAAGTAAAACCAATCCCTACAATCATATAAATGTTTGAAAAAATTTTCCAATCAATAAATCGTTCACCCAATTCTGTTTGTTTAATACCAGCTGAAGGTTCTTGTATCTTACCGATAATACTTTTTACAACTATAACAATTATACTATACAATAATACTTTCAAGAAAATCTTTAATACAAATGACATAATACCTCCTGTTAGAGTAGAGGGTGTTTTACGCCCCTACATATTTTAAGAATATAACGGACATTTTCCTGTTACTTTTCCGTATAAAGTACCAAAATAATCTTCCATATATTCAACTAGCGTCTGTTCATCCTCGCTTGTATATATTGGACACATTCCTTTCAACAAATCCTTAACGATGCTTTTTGTTGTTTTAATCCCAAATATCATAAATGCATATTTTTTTACAGAATCCACAACTCCTGAGAATCCTGATTTGCTAGAGAAAAATCCTGATTTTAATTTTTCCAAACCATATTTTTTTAACAATGAATTCCTTTCCGATAGTAGTCTCTGTTGAGTTTTTCTCGTTAATGAAGATGCTTTCTTACCGGCTGCTTCAATTGCATCCATTTTAGTTTCATTCTTTTTCAATCCCTTAATGGTATCTTCATATAGATCTTTTGTCGATTTAGTAGTAGGCATTTTTGTCTTGCTAAATTTACCCTTGAGTGCCTTTACTCCTTTTCCAATACCATAAAATGCACCTGAAACAACTGCACCTATTACAGCATCTTCCGCTACTTTCTTACCATCTACCTTGCCCTCATCTATGCCTTGTGAAATTGCACTATTAGCCGCTGCTCCAACTCCACCAGCCGTAACGGTTAGTGCTGCTGCTGCTACCGTTCCAAGTCCTGGAATAGCAGCTACTCCACCGACGACAGCTCCTTCCACCGCTGAGCCTGCTAGTGAACCCCATTGGAACTCTTCTTGTTCTCCTTTTGCGATTTTAATTCCTTGTGAAACAGCATTCACACCTGCACTGGTAAGAGCACCAACAGCCGCACCCACACCTATAATTGCCAATGTGGATAGTACAAACAACCCGTTCGCATCCGCATATTCTGTTGGATTATCTCTACAATAAATATATTCATTCATTGATAACGGATCGTCTTGCTGTCCCTTTACAAAGTCACGTGCTGCAAATCTTGCTATAACAGGCATATACTCTCTAGCTTGTGCATAATAAATGCCTGTCACACTATCTTTTTGATATCCTGTATATCCAAAAGAATGGAACTGACTAGGCGTATACCCTACATCGCATCCAAATTCGTCATATGCATATGACTCCAACACATCTCCTTCTGGTTTTAATAAGCGAATAGGACTTCCTAAATCATCATGCAGAAAATACGAACGAATTCCATTATCATGAATCATTCCGGATACTTTACTGTCAAATAAATAAGTTTGAGTTTCTCCCGCCTCTTCTTTTTGCAAGATATTATTATATTGCTTTGTAATATCAAGCACATAACGAATTTGAACTTCTGGGTCGTTCGGTCCCATTTGTTGCGTTACACCAATTCTGTGACCAAGACCACTATATTCATATTTCGCATACGCTCCATCGGCATTTCTCGCTTCTGTCAAACGGTTTGCCACACCATAAACAAATGTATGTTTCGTTTGTCCATTGCAATCTATTTGACTTAAATTACCTCTAGAATCATAGATATACTTCTCATTACCATTTGAGTCAATTTTTGAAATCAATTGATTTAATTTATTGTACTGATAATTTGTTACACCATCTTTTGTAGTCATACGAATACGATTGCCATGTGCATCATATTCATAAGCGTGGAGCAAATTACCATCCTTATGCACTGATGTTAGTTTTCTTAAAGCGTCATAACAATAAGTATAATGACCATTTTCTTGCGGCATGTTGCGACGGCTCTTTATAATTTCCGTCTTATTTCCTTCGCAATCATATTTATAAAAATATCGATCAAGTATACCATTTGCATCTTTATTTGTTAAAGAGGCTAGTAAACCTCTATTATCATACGAATATTCTGTGCTAACACCATTTGGCATTGTCTTTAATTGCAAATGGCTGTATTGGTCATACTCATACGTTGTTATGTTGTTCGCTTCTTCCAAAGAAGTTAATCTCTTAAATTCATCATAACTATATTTTACAGTCTCGCCGTTTGGATATGTTATGCTTGTTCTTTGTCCAGACACATTATATGCATAGGAAACTTCCTTTCCATCTGGATATACTATATTAAGTGCACGACCAACAGCATCGTTTTTAATGGTTGTTGTTCCAACCCAATCTTTAATCTCCTCTAACTGGCGCAAAACATTATACGAGAGGAACACCTCTTTGCCATCTGCATACTGAATATGTTCTACATCCCCACTAGAAGTATAACCATATTTGGTCAAGTAACCTTCTTTATCTATCTTTTCTGTCAGATATCCTTTTCCATTATATGTATAACGTTCTTCAGCACCAACAGAGTCGATAATTCCTACTACACGACCCAAAATATCACGTTCATAACATGTAACTACTTCGTTGCAATCACCATCTTTTCCCTTTTGTACAATTTTTACCAAATTACTATTTGCATCATATTCATATTCTGTTTCATTACCAAGTGCATCAATCGTTTTCAGTAACTCATTCTTCTTTGAATAAATATAATGCGAACTATTTCCATTGCAATCTGTAACAGAGATAACATTACCAACTTCATCATATGAATAAATTTTTCTGTCACCATCTGCCTCTTCGGTCAAGATAAGTCTATCTAATGCATCATATGTATGGCATCGCTTATTTCCCATTACATCGATATAAGCAATAACATTTCCATTTAAATCATATTCATATTTTTCAGAGTTTCCGTCTGGATATAATATTTCCTGTATTTTCTCCTCTCCCGGTAGATATTTGTATTTTATTACCAAACCACTTTCGTCGGTAACTGTATCGATATTACCCAATGTTGTATACGTATATATACGCATTTCACCAAGGTTGTTGCGTTCCACAAGAAGATTTCCAACCTTATCATATTCCAGATGTACTTCGTTATTCATCGGATCTATAATATGAATCACATGATCTTCTGCATCATATTCATATTTAGTAATTCCACCATTTGGTTCTTTTACTTGCACTAATCGACCAACAACATCGTATGAAAATTCTTTACTTCCCATACAATCCGTCTCTGCAATGCATTTCCCATTAACATCATATCGGAATTCTGTTTTATTTCCTAATGCATCCGTCATTCGAGACATATGATTATCTTGATTATATTCATATAATGATTTAGCTCCGTTTGGAAGTACTACTGCAGATACATTCCACATTTTATCATATTCATAGCATGTTTCATGACCTAATGGATCAATCACTTTTTCCACTTTGTTAATAGCATTATAATGCTGAACAGTTTTAGCACCATTATAATCAACCATTTCTTCAATCAAGCCATTTCCATTATACGCATAACATCTACTATTTCCTAATGCATTAGTTTCTTTGACGATATTTCCAGCTTCATTATACTCGAATTTACTCTCATTACCTTTGGCATCAACAACTTTGACTACACGATTTAACTCATCATAAAAATAAGCAATCGTTCCACCAATTTGATTAGTCAATGTTGAAATATTGCCCTTAGCATCATATGTTACTGCACTTCGACTACCATCAGGATATTGTCTCTCAATCGGTCTACCATGTTTATCATTAATAACAGTAACACCATTACCGGTTGAGTCTTCCGTGCGCACTAAGTTGCCTTTTGCATCATAATCATTCTTAACTTTTTGTATACCATTAATGCTCATTGATAGCAATCGCCCTGAAGCATCATACGTCATATTCAGTCTTCTCTTTAATGCATCTATTTTTTGTATAAGATTTCCTCTATTGTCATATGACATACGTTGGATTCTACCCAAGCGATCTGTATACTTAATACATTGATTCTTATCATTATATACGAACTTTTCTACTGTTCCATCAGCATATCTAATCTCCGTATTACGATATTGTCCATCATGAACAAATATCGTCTGAACACCATTTCGTTCTGTCTGAGTAACTGTATGATTTTCATCATCATACTCAAAAGACATACTCCCACCATCAGAAAACAACTGCCTAATAACTCGGAATTTCTTATCATATATGTTTTCGACAGTATGTATCTTTTGCGAGTTTACTATATCCTTAATACGTCCATTAGATGCATATTCATAAGATATATTTTTACCTAATGCGGAACATACTGTTTTAATACGCTTTTCATCACTATATGTAATTACGACATCTCTTCCGGTATGGTCAAAGACTCTTGCAAGCAAATTAGTCTTTTCATCATATTCATAATTCAAACAATCTCCATAATCGTTAACAACTTTTATTAAAAGTTTGTCTTCGTCATATGTAAGAGAAATGCCCAAATTATTTCTGTTTTCTATTCGTATTAATTTCTTATCCTTATCAAATATATATGTATTATCGTCAACATCCTTTAAATAAAAATGTTGTTTATCGCTAGTCAAGAAATCAGTCGCTGTATTCTTTCCATAATAAACTCCATTTTCAACAGCAAACACTTTATGCTGACCATCTTCCATTATAATATCTACTTCGCCATCATCATTTACATTCAAATATATTTCATAATTATGGCGAAAGCTTTTTCCAAGCACAGATATTCTCGAATCCTTAGAATTATAATAGCGATGAAATGACAATGGAATTTCTCCATCAATTGCTAAATCTTCAAAATCATAGATGAAGTTTCCTGTTGATAAATTTACAGGATCAATGCTAGTTTCTACCGCATCAGGATCTGTTCCCAACAAACTATCTTCTATTGCCTTTTCTCTCGATAACTTTGCTTCCTGAATTTTTTCTAAAGATGCCGCCAACGCAGCATTCATTTTTTGCATATCCATATTCCCTCCGTTTGGGTCTATGGTATTTGCCAAATCATTGATAAAATTGATTACACTCTCTGAAAAATTTACGTTCTGTTGCAATCCACCTTGATAACGAGTATCAATATTCTTTACATTTGTAAAAATCTCTTCTATTCTCTGAGAAGTCGTATTATTTTTATCAATAATTTTTTTATGATATGCATCCAAATTGTCAATGTACTTTGAGATACTCAATGCACCAAACCAGTATTGGATTTGCAGCCCAGCATCCCCAATTCTGTCACCGATTTTTCTCCATAATGTTGTTTCTGTTGCATCTTTAACATATTCTAATAATTTTTTCTTAGCACTATTTGAAAAATCTCTTATCATTAATTTCACCGCCTTTTCACAAAACTTTCAACCTCGCCATTTTTGGCATTTAAATTCTTGGAATTTTGTATGCATCCGCCCAAGACATAAAAGAAGATAAATTTTTCATATTACTATCAATCACAATAACTTTGCGATTACCTTCGTAAACTTTTATTGTCAAATTTGAACACACCTTTATTTTTATATTCTCAAAGTTATAGTGCGTAGCCTTTCCACGCCAATTAATATGTGTAATATTCTTTCCTTCTATAATCAAACGCCAATTTGCCATATTCATAGAAAAATAAATTGCAATTATAAAAACTAAAGTAAATATCAAAGTAGGTATTAAATTTCCTGTTTCCGCACCTTTTTTTGAACAAATTAGTACAAAAAGCAACCATATTGCACCAATGATACATGTACACACAGCAATTACAATTTTTATCACCTTTACATTTTCTACGATAAAGTTATCATTTTTTGTAAAATTGTTCTTATATGTTGCACTGTTAAATTTCATAAAAATACGAACCATAAAGAACAAAAAACTCACACTTATTATTCCTATTATTACATCAATCACGCTAATCCCTCCTAATAAACAGAACAAGAAATTTTCTTATCTATTTCTTCAACTATATCTTCATTTACTTCATCTCTATAAATTTCATTTTTTATTTCATCTATGATAGTCTTTCCTGTCTCTATTATGCCATACTTGATTGTTCCTAATGTTTTTTGTAATTTTATTTTCTCCAACCTATTCCAGTATTTTGCACGGGAACTGGACGATCTTGCATTATTATATTGAGCTTTAACAACGGCTTTTGCCTTATCTCTTCCAAACAGATAGTCCATTGTACCGGTCTTCGCTTCCGGATGAATAACATTTGATATTTCATTTGTTATCCCGCCAACAACCAAGGTTGTTGTTGCAGACCACAGCCCATTACTTATAGCATGTGTATAATCCAAATCTTCTTTTTTTTGAAGGACTTTCTGATCTAATAAGTCTCCTCCAAATTCCACTACACCAGAAGTACCTGCAACCACTAATAACCCCGCACCCGTGCCAGCAACGGCACCAGTAACTGCACCTTTTCCTGCCTCTAATACTACTTTCCCAGGATTAACATCCAAAAGACTGTCTAAAACACTTTTACCTGATTGGACACCATCAATTGTCTGCGAAACCACTTCCCCCAAAGCACCTGCGGCTAAACCAATTACAGCACCGATTACAACTGTAGGTAAATTTCCATCCCTATCTACGAAATCCACCGGATTATTCCAACAATATCCATAGTGATTTAAAGTATATGGTAAGATCACAAAACCTCTTACTTTATCCTCACTGACAAATCGTCCTACACTTGCATCATAACGTCTTGCCTGCGCATAGTAGAGGTCACCTACTTCATCAGTCTGGTAGCCAGTAAAGCCAAAGGTCTGGCTTGTGTTGTTGTAGCTGGTTGAGAGGTTTTCACCAAATTCATCAAATGCAAAACACTCCTGACTTGTTCCGTATATATCTACTAAGTGCATTGGACTACCAAAATCATCCTGTAAGTAGAATTTTTCTACTCCATTTGATTCCATTCCTACTACATTTCCATCCCAATAGTATGTCTGGGATGCACCACCTTCTGACTTTTGAAGAAGGTTATAGTACTGACGTGTCATGTCGATGGTGTAACGGATTTTCTTTTCCGGGTATTCTGGAATGAGACTAGATATCTTTTGTCCCACTCTGTGGCCTAGTCCGTTGTATGTGTAAGTTGCTTTCTTTCTCTGACCATCTACGAGATCAAATGATGCTGTCATCTGGTTCGTTGCATCAAAGGTAAACTCTTTTAATATGTCTGCGCCTGTACTTACTTTCAAAAGATTCCCTCGATTATCATAGGTATAATCTTTTGTCATAGTTCCATCCACTTCAGATAGAAGCTGATTGTTTACATTATATGTATAACTTGTCACAGACTCCATTCTACTTGCATAATTCGCTTTACTTACTCTGTTTCCAAACGCATCATAACTGTATTTACGAAGCAAAGTGTCATTTTGATGCACTTCGGTAAGTCTGTTCAATTCATCATATACATAAGCAAAGTGCCCATTATCCACTTCTGCTCCAACACGATTCTTTATAGCACTTACCTTATTTCCATAGATATCAAAACTATATTTGTAGCTTTCTGCAAATTCGTTTCCTATATGGGAAATTTCATCAACTCTTCCCATTGCATTATAATGATAGTTCGTTTCAATACCATTTGGTAAAATCTTCTTTGTCAAACGTCCTATTTCATCATAAGCATACTGAATTGTTTCTCTTTCTGTATGGAGAGATACTAATTGCATTTCTGTGTTGTAAGAATACTCTGCGCGTTTTCCATTTGGATAGATGACTGCTTTCTTTTCACCCATCAGCCCCCATTCATAGCCTACGGTATCTCCATTCGGTTCTGTAACAGACAAAGCTCTACCTATTGCATCAAGAGTGATTTTTGTAATCCCATTCCAGTCTTTTACTTCATTCAGCCTGCGGAGCGCATCATAAGACATTTCAACAGTCTTCCCATCTGCGTATACGATTTCTTCTATCTTTCCGTGGCTTCCATAAGTAAAGTTTATCGTATAACCATCACGATCAGTCTTAGATGTCATATTTCCATTTTTGTCATACTCGTAACTTTCTACATAACCCAATGGATCAGTTACACTCTTGATTTGACCCATTACATCCCATACAAAGTCTGTATTCTGACTCTCTTCCCCGTTTGCACCGGTACAAAGAGTCTTTACAAGACGATTCATCGCGTCATACTCATAAAAAGTCTCGTTGCCCAAGGCATCCGTTACCTTCATCAGGTTTCCATTTGGCGAATAATCATACGTGGTTTTGTTGCCTTTTTCATCTATAATAGAAGTAAGATTTCCTACTGCATCATAAGTAAATTTCCTTACTCCTTCTACCTGATTTACTATTTCTACAAGTCTATCCAAAGCATCATATTTAAATGATATTTTATCCTCCATGCCATTTGCTCGTGATATCAAATTGCCTTTTAAGTCATACTCATAGATTTCTCCAGAACCATCTGGATTTTTTACACTCTTTACTCTTCCACCTAAGTCATAGGTATAAAACGTCTGCGTTCCATTTGGATGACATACTCTCTCTACTTGCCCCATATTATTATAGAAAAGACTTGTCGTTGCACCCTCTGCATTTGTTCTGCTAATGCGTCTCCCCAAATCATCATATGTATAAGATGTTACATGGTCCATAGCATTTGTTACAGCTACCAGATTCCCATCCCTATCATAAGTTTTTTTTGTTTTAGCTCCATCTGGCTCAATTACTTCTACTAATTGATTTTCCGCATCATAAACATATGCTGTAGTATTTCCTTCTGCATCTGTAACTGATGTTCTGTTTCCTACCGAATCATAGGTATATGTATTTGTTCCACCATTTGGGTATTCTACAAGACTAAGACGATTATCTTCATCATATTTAAATGCCTGTATAGTCCCATCCGGCATGGTTTGTGATGTTATATTCCACATTTTGTCATAACCATACGTCGTGACATGCGCTTCTTTATCAGTTATAGTTTCTATTTTCCCTATCGCATTATAAGTAGACAACGTCCAGAAACCATCAAAATCCTTGATTCCTGTCACCCTGCCAGCTTTATCATAAGTGTATTCTCTCGTATCCCCAAGAGGGTTAATTACTTTTGTAATTTTACCTCTTAAGTCGTATTTGTACTTTGTACTATTGTTATTTACATCCCTTGTTTCAACAACTCGATTTAATTCATCGTAGATGTAATGCACTTCATTTCCGTTTGCTTCTCTAATTGTTGAGATATTTCCCCGTTCATCATATGAAAGCATAGTCTTACTACCATCAACAAATGTCAACTCTACAGGATGCTGCTTCTCATCGTAGGTTATCCATAAACTTTCTTTCATACAATTTTCTGTTGCAATTAATTTTCCTTTTACATCATAATGATTCTTCAAACGTTCTTTTCCGTTCATGCTAACACTAATCAAATTATTATTAGCATCATAGGTAAAATTAATACGTCTCTTTAAAGAATCCACAACCTGAGTAAGATTTCCTCTATTATCATAAGCCATGCGCTGAGTACGTCCTAAACGGTCAGTTTTACTAATGCATTGATTTTTTTCGTTATATAGAAACTTTTCGCTAGTACCATCCTCAAAAACAGTTTCTGTGTTACGATAGTTTTCATCATAGAAATAAGTGGTCTTCACTCCGTTTCGCTCTGTCAGAACAACACAACGTTTTTCATCATCATATAAAAACGACATCATTCCACCATCTGGGAAAAATTGTTTTGTAACACGATATTTCTTGTCATATTCATTTTTTACAGCATGAATTTCTCTTGCATTCACAACCTCAATAATTCTGCCGTTACTTCCATACGTATATGTATAGACTATATCTAATGGAAGTGCCACTTTTTCTAGCATACCGTTTTTATAAGTCAAATCTACACATCTGCCCGTATGATCCTGCACTTTTGTAAGATAACCAGAGCTTTCATCATAAAAATATTCAAAACAACTTTCATTGTCTGTTTTCGCTTTTACTAATTGATTTTTTTCATTATAACTAAAGCTAATTCCTCGTCCATTCCAATTTTCTTGACGAATTAACTTTCCATCTGATTTAAATAACTTTCTTTCTTTTCCAATATTCTCCAGAACATATCCTGTCTCTGTTTTTTTCAAAATTTCTAAAGCAGAAGTATTGCTGTGATAATTTCCATCATTATCTTTTTCATACCGAATAACCTGTCCATCCGCCTGTCGTATTCCAAGAACGCCATCATTTGAATCTTCGATCAGCACTTCATAATTATGCAAAAAACATTTACCAAGAGTTCCAACCCTTGTATCCTTTGAATTATAATAACGATGAAAAACAAGTGGGATTTCGCCACCAACTATTAAGTCCTGATGATCATAAACAAAATTACCTGTACTAAGATTTACCGGGTCTGCACTCATTTCAGCTGCATCTGGGTCTGTTCCCAACATACTATCTTCAATCACCTTGTTTTTTGATAATTGATTTTCTCTAATTTTTTCTAAAGACGCAGCCAACGCTTCATTCATTTTCTGCAAATTCATGTTCCCGCCATTTGGATCTATTGTATCAGATAAAACTTTTATCATATCCGTAATGCTATTGGCATAAGATAGTTCTTGACCAAGTCCATTCTGATATCGTATATCAATATTTTTTACGTTTGTAAATATTTCTTCAATCCTTTGGGATGTTGTATCGTTTTTGTCAATAACCTTCTTATGGTATTCGTCTAAATTATTAACATGCTTAGAAATATCCAATGCTCCAAACCAGTGCTGAACTTGTAGTCCTATATCCCCGATTATATCCCCCAGTTTTCCCCATACTGTAGTTTCTGTAACATCTTTAACATAAGCTAATAGTTTTTGCTTTGCACTTTCCGAAAAATCTCTTATCATTTCATTCACTGCCTTTTCATTTATCTTATTTATTTTTCTTGAATAGTTGCAGTAGCCTCCGCATCCTTATTTTCAACAGAAGATTTCCGTTGTCTCATATAAGACAAAGTGTTTGCCACAAGCGTCACAAATGCATTTTGTATATCCTGAAGAGATTTCGTGAGTTCCACCATCTGTGCAATTGTTCCACCACCATTATCACCCTGATCCACAGGATTCTTTTTATAATTTACCCATTCTGTATGTAAGCTATTTAATTCTCCTATATATTGGTCGAGTTTTTCATTATCAATTTTCGTTGCCATTTCATAAACCTCGCTCTCTAATATAAATAAGAATCTGCTTCATCTACTTCTGATAAAAATGCCAAGCACATTCCCTTTGCTTCTTCTCCCATATCATTTACGATATCCTTCAAATTTTCAACATAGTCAACAAAGCTCTCTAATGCTTCTGCAGTCGCACCTTCCATAATAGCAGCTGCCAAAATATTATTTAAAATAGCAGTATATTTGTCTATACCTCCCTGCAAATCACATGCCCACTTCGCAATTTGTTCTGCTTGAGAATTAATATAGTCATCATCTATTTTTAATTCTGTGTTATTGCTTGCCATCTTATCATCTCCTTCATAATCAATTATTGCTTGCTGATTCAGCTCTTCTTCTTTCTTCTGCCCTTCTTCTTGCTTCTTCTCTTTCCTGCGCTTCAATCCTTCTAATAGTGGCATTCATATTAGAAATTGTGTTATTACAATTATCAATAGAATTTCCTAAGGTTCTTATTCTGTTTTGTTTTCTAGTAATTTCTTCTTCTATTCTTGTAAGCCCATTTGCTAAACCATTATTTACAGAGTTGTACTCTGCTCCAGCAAATAATGTATTCATATTGTTACAAAACTTATTTACAATCTTTGAATTTATTCGCATAACCATACTTGTACTTGATAATCTATTGACACTTGTGTTTTTGCAACTGGAAAGTGTACTTTTAAGAGTAGAAACTTTACTTTTCGTATCATTCAACTCACGTATTTCTCTATTTAAAGTATTAATTTCATTCTGATATTGATTTATTAACTGTCTGTTTCTCGAAATTTCGTTATAACATTGAGATTTGGTCATTTTTTTCACCTCTTGCTCGATTTTTGAGTTTACCATTAGCAACAGTAATTCTGTTGCTAATGGTTTCATTTGGAGAACTAATAAAATTAGCCTCTAACAGCTGCTGCGCCTGCAGCATCATCATCCTGACGTGCTTGCATATAACTCTGAATATAATCAGAAATACTTTGAACTGCTTCAATAACGTTTTCTAATGCAGGTTTGTATTCATCCTCAAATCTCTGAATGAATGCATCTGCAGTTTGGTTTGTCCAACCTTCTTGAAGCTGACCATTCATGGTAACCAATGCATTTAACGCTTCGTTAATTGCTTCTGCTTGATTCCCATATGTACTTACACCTGTTGTGAGCACCTCGTAATCGACTTTGTTTACTGCCATTTTTTTTGCCTCCTTAAAATTTTATGTAAAACTGTTATTACAGTTTTTACCATTAATTAATCGTTCTAATCTTCTTCACATCACCATCTTCAACAAGATATGCATCCCCTGTCTCTAATGGCTTTGAATATTTTCTTGTAAGACTTAACGGAATATCTGTAGTCTTTATGTTTGAAATTTCATCGAAAATAATATATTTTTTACGTTCTTTAATAATTTTCATAATTTCCGGTGCATTAAATGGAATACTTGCATTGTTGATATCAGTAAACACAAATATAACCTTCATTCCACTATATTTGCCCCATATATCTTTTAAAGTCGCCATTGCATTCTTGTTACTACTCAATGCTAAAATTGCATCATTATTATCCACAATAACAACAATCCATGATTCATCTTGTAAATTAGAGCGCCTATTAATGTAATTCTGATATCGCTGCTCCACGATTTGTCCAATCTCTGTAACAATACTAATTGAACTGTCTGCATCCGTTGTATAATATGCTGTCTGTGGAAGTATTTCCAATTCGCCCCATTTGCCAGCCAATGTATCTAATACATACAATTCTGTTTTGCCGAATTTCTTATCAGCAAACACACTAATGATATATTTAGCAAAGGCTTTTCTACTAACATCCTTTTTACCTGACAGAACTATCATATCGTTTTCATTCAGATTCATGCTTAAAGGCTCAATCGTCTCATAGTCTAATCCAATCATTAATTCATCATTAGTATTCGCTTGTGCATAATGCTTTTCGACATATCCTATATCTAAGCATTTTGGTATTTCTGGAATTACCCTTGCATTCATTCCAACATACCGTTCGTTACAAGATGTTACATATTTTTGAATATTCTGGACTCTTTCATATTCCTTATCTCCGTCAAATGCAAGATACATTTGACACTCATATGTGGCCTTGTCTATTTGCACCAACGCCCTCCCAGGCACATTTGGTAATTTAGTACGATTACCTTCAAATAGCATAGTATATTCTGATGACTCATTACAAAATAAAGCAATTCTCCCCTCAAAATTATTAAGATAACGATATCCAACACCTGCCGTTTGACCATTAGCAACCAAAAAACTAATTCCTACAGAATTACCATCTCTACATACCGGTAATAACATATCATTATCTTGTAAATATAATTCCTTAAGAGCCGTTAAATTATCAATTACAACAACTATTTGTGGCAAATCACGATATCCTGCCTCTTTGTAAGATGCAAAAGAACTTACTCCCACTTCTGCAAGTCTCGATTTACGAAGATCAATTTCATTAGACAGCAAACGGAATAGATTCTTTACCTTTTCATCTTCATGAGAAAGCACAACACCACCCACATGATTCAGATTTTCGAAATTCTTTAAAATCATGGATGCGAAATCTACAATATAAATGTTTACCTCATCTGGAGAGTAATGTTCCGTAAGGCTACGAATTGCTGTTTGCAAAAAGTTTGTTTTTCCGGTTTGAGTCGAACCAATCAGCATATAATTCATTGCAGTTATATTCAGCTTATGTGTCATCTGTGACTGGTGATCTGGATCATCAACCAAACCAAAAGTCACAAAAACCTCATCTGAATCCACTCTTTTACCAGCATCAAAGTATAATGTTTCTGGTAATGGTGGCATACAAATATCAGCTAATTTCTTAATTCCTTCCTTATTGCAGTAATCATGAATATAAGCAACAATTGCATCAAGCTGATTCTGAACATTAATTTTTTGCTTCCTCTTTTTCCTTACATAGATTGGTTTACGGTTTCCAGTAAACCCTACTTTAGAGATTACAAATTCCTTTTCTACCTCACTAGCATCAACTGTCGCTGGTGCACCACTATAAGCAGACTGGAACAACTCGAATATCTCATTATTCCCCACCTGCAAATATGCTCTACCAGGTTCCTTAATTTCAGCCGCCAATGGCGTTTTTATAACTTCGTTACTGTCTTCTTTCGACTGGACTTTCAAGCACAGTTTAAATTTCGAATTCGACCATATCTGTGCGTCTACCACGCCACTAGGTTTCTGTGTAGCCAAAATCAAATGCACACCTAAGCTTCGTCCAATTCTTGCAGCACTTATAAGCTCTTTCATAAACTCAGGCTGTTCTGCTTTCAATTCAGCAAATTCATCTACTATAATAATCAAATGAGGAAGTGCTTCCGTCACTTTACCATCCTTATACAATTGAATATATTTATCAATATGGTTAACGCCTGCACTCGCAAAATGATTTTGTCGCTTCATCAATTCTGCTTTAATTGATTTAAGCGATCTCTGAATTTCATTCCCATCGATATTTGTAATTGCACCAATCAAATGTGGTAAGTCTTTAAACTGGTTTACCATACCACCGCCTTTAAAGTCGATAATTACAAAACCAATTTCATATGGATGGAAATAAGTTGCCGCCGATAAAATAAATGATTGTAATATTTCACTCTTACCTGAACCTGTTGTACCTGCAACTAAGCCATGTGGACCATGAAACTTTTCATGCAAATTTAAACATACAACGTCATTTTTAACATTTATTCCCAAAGGAACTGCCATCGTTTCATAAATCTTAGAATCATTCCAACGGGTCTTCAATTCTAAATCATTTGCAGAATATATGCCTAATAGTTCGAATAAAGAAATATTTTTCCTTAGAGAACTTTCCAAACTAATTTCTTCACAATAAACTGGCGCCAATATATCAATTGCTCTTTGCACTTTATCCGATGATACGCAAGCATATTTAAATTCCGTCTTATCTGTTTTGTTTTCGCTTGCATAAGTATAAGCCGAATAATTTTCTTCCAATACTACTATCTGACTACAATACAATGGCAAATACTTCTTTTCTGTTTCAAAGAATATAAAGGTTGTATTAAGTTCTGATGCATGTTCAATAAATCTTGATATTGGATGACTTTTGATACCGTTATCGTTTAATATGAAAATAACATTATGTCCTGGAACGCCTTTGTGTTCACTTCGATAAGTTAATTCTTTATATAAATACTCAAATACAATATTTTTACTTTCTGTATCGCAAACAATATTTCTAAAGTTTGGATTAGGTTGAATATGTGGAATAAGTTTTAACCAATCATATTCCTGTACATTATCATCGATAAAGGCATATACATTAACATCACCAAAATACTGTCTGCTAATAATATCTATTAAAAGACACTTAATGAATTCATTCTGTCTTTCTTTTCTGCCGATTATACCAATAGCATTTGCGTCTTTAGCCTTTATGTAGATTGGTGCATTATCTATATACTTATATTCTTCCGATAGTTGCGTTGGTATTTGGCATAAATCATCTCCTGTATCCAGCTTTTCCTGTTCCTTGTACTCAATTTTTCTTTCAGCTTCTCTCTTTCCTACACCCAAATATATATCGAGGAAGTCTTCATCTTCTGGAGTTCTATCAAACAATTCTGCAGAAAATGATTCAATATGTTCCAAATTTTCTTCCGTGCTGTAATATGTATCACGTAATATTTCCAACTCGCTATTACGAGCAGCTATAATTTCCTCTTTCTTCTTTGCAACATAATTAAGGTAAACATTTCTACGCTTCTCGCAATCTTTTTTATATTTATTTTGACCATGAACAATGTTTAAAACAGAAGTAATAACACCCATTCCCATTGAACAAATGCTAAAGATTACATACGTTCCTCCTGATTCACTCATTATTCCTCGTAATACAACGACCAATGCAAACATTACAATCGTTGGCATTAGTGATGTAACAATATTTAATTCTGGTTTTGTTGGAATTGTATCTGGATCGAGAATTTTAATCTTTTCATCTTCAATCACAGACTTTGCTCTTGTATTCCTGATAAACATTGGATATACGCCACCAATATCTACCTGCTCTACTATTTGACTAATACCATTTAAGCGGATATTTCTTTTACTAAAATAAAGTTGCTTATCTTTATAATATGCTGAGAAATCAGCCACGGAAATAAAGTCAAAATCTTTTAGCACAGCTTTTTTACTTATACGCTTACCATTTACATATGTACCATATTTGGAAGCTTTTTCTATCAGTTCTATTTTATTATTTGCTTGTACAATCGATACAAATGTATCTTTTCCGTATTCTGTGGATAATTCAATATTAGCACCAGATTTATCACCTATACTCAGTTCTGATATTTGCGACAAATCAATTTTCAAACTATAATCCGTACCATCAGAACCAAAATCAATCAAAAAGCGAATCTCAAATGCAACTTCTCCAGAATTCACATAACAGATATTAACCACATCATCATGTGTCAATTCTGAAAACAGTAATTTACGTACATCGCCTCTGCTGATGTACAAATTATCGCTACATAATATATTCCAATTTTCTTTTTTCTCCAGACTAATTTCTATATCCTCGAAAAAGAAATCTGAATTTAATCTAAATTCACAGTTTGACGTAGAACCTAATTTCACACGTTCTAGTTCTGCTGGGATTTCAAATTCTTTATAGAAAGTCTGATTGCCTACAATTAACTTATATTGAAAATCCACGCCTAACTCCTTTTAAATATTATCTTTGTGCCATTTCTGATTCCGTATTCTGACAACTCTTTGTTTCCATGCAAAAATGCAATTGGATTCTCTGCTATCAAATAACAGTTAAATATATTGTCCACATCCATCTCCAAGTTAAATGCTTCATTTAAGGCTATTATTAAGTCATTGGCAGTAATGTTTATTGGAATTTCTAATTCTACATTTTGTTTAGCACCTTCATTAATAAACTGTATAATTACTTTATTATTCACTGTTACCCAACACCTCCTACAAAAAGAGATAAGCTAATTTTTGAAAGCCAGAATAATTAATAAAATCAGAACAGTTCAATTGGTCATAATGCGGCAAATGCTCAATGTACTCATTGACTGCATACTTCAAATTACATTCTGGTGAAATCAACGCATTCTCTATATTCTTATCAAAATCATTACATATACATAAATACTTCTCGTTATTAACGCCATTGATATTAGACATTAAAGTGTTTACAGCCATAACCGACATCCTATTTTGTTTCGTAACAAAGATTACCTTATCGGCTACGTTTAATAAATCTGCTTTAAATTCGTCAAACACACTATCTGTATCAACAACTATATAATCATATTCGCCAGATTTTTTTGCTGATACTGCAATATCCATATAAATATTCTTAGACAGTCCGACCGACATGATAGCCGCTTTAAATGGTGGAATGTAACTAAATACTTCTTTTCTAATTACATGTTTTATATCTGCATATATTGAATCTGATGGATTTAATAACTTTGTATATATATCTGGTGATGATATTGGAGTATCGTTTTCCAACATATATTGTGCACTTTGAAGACTTGCAGCTTCAATATACAGCACTCTCTTATAATTCTGTACCAAACAAGCCGCTACCCCCATAGCCACAGTAGTCTTTCCTACACCTCCAGCTGCAGATGTAACCAAAATAATCTGAGTTTCCTTCTTCTCTACAGCAGCAACATTTAATGCCCCCGCACTCTTTCCGATAATCTCATTAAAGATTTCCTTAATGCTTGTATACTTAAAAATTTGGTTTACATTTAATTCTCCTGTACCGCCTTCATCATACTGCTCCATCATCACAAAAATGTTCTGAATATTATGACGCTGAAGGAATGAATCGTATAACTCTTCTGAAACAATCAAGATTTCTGCATTCTGTGGTTTTGAAAAATAATCATCGAAATATGCTCTATCTGTAATAATTTCTAAATCTATTTTATTAAAAAAATCTGTTACAAACTTAAACTGCAGCGGTACTATGTAGTTTGCATCTTCATCTGCAATAATCACTTTAGGTCTTGCCATTTTTTACACCTCTTTATATAATCTGGAAATCACTATCCGCCATGCGGATTATATCTCCACGATTAATCTGAACTTTCTGTCCTGGATTCAATCGAACTCCATTTACAAATGTACCATTGGCACTTCCTTCATCATTGATGTAATAAATGCCTGTCTGATTAGTTATGCGGCAGTGCTTTCTGCTAATCATCCTATTGAACGGAATTACCAAGTCCACCCATTCCTGCTTCTTTCCAATTACAACATTATCTCTATCAATCACTAATTCGAAATGGCTAGGAGCGTTCATTGCAACCAGCTTAATATTTCCACTATTCTTGAAGGCTGAAGGCGTCTGATTATTGTTAACTTGTTTTGTAATAGGTGGAGTCCCGACACTTCTTGATTTGTTATACACATCTTCAAGTGACATAGACCCATTACACAAATCTAGGACAAACTGCTTAAGTCTTTCATTTGTTTCTAAAATCACCTTATTAATTAGTTTTACTATACTCGATCTTAATTCACTTTCAAATTCTGCATAGCTATCAAACGCCTTTACACTAAGCGGCAAATATACCAACTTAACCTTTAGCGTGTTCTGTTCCACATATATTTTATCCCAGGACAAGTCAATACTTTGACAAGTCAGAAATCCGTTATTTCTCACTTCTATAACACTGGCAAAAAGATTCACAACCACATTAATTAGTGTATCAGCGCTTATCCCCGCAAACATTGACGACATTGGTCTATACTCATCTGTTACATAATATAAATCAATCAATCCGTTTCTGGTCATTTTCATGCACTTTACAAAAATACCATTGTTTTGGCTCTGTAAAACCTTATAATCTGTATTAACAAAATGTGCGTTATCTTTTAATATGTATTCGAAATTATTACCACAGGTAATCTCAGAGATTACACCATTGTCCTTTAATGTGTACATAATTTGTTCCTTCTCTCTTATGTTACTATTTGCACTATTTGCCACAAGTAGAAACTTAAGCATGTAAACTTCTACTTCTGTCAAATAGAATATGGATTCCTGCGCTTTCGCGCAGGAATCTGAATATTCAATTACTTAGCTGCCTTAGCTTGTTTTCTCTTTCTAAAGAATACTGTCGCACCTGCTCCTCCGCCTATAACAACAACTGCTCCACCAATTGAGCCAAAGAATAATGCCTTATTAGCGAACCATCTTACGAAGATATTTGTTGATACGATTACAGAATCATTAAATACATATGAGCTCTCAAAATCATCCGCATCTGTATCTGTAATATTACCTGCCATATCCGTCACTACTAATCGAACCTTCTGTGAACTTGAATTTTCATCCAGTACGAATGCTCCAGAATAGTTATTTGAATCCTCTGTAAAATCAGTAATATTCTCTATCTCCTTGCCATCTACATAAGCAACAATAGATTTGAGACCAATTGTGTCATATACAGAATACTTGACATTCTGCTCTGTTGCATTGATAACATTGTCTTCAAGGCCTGTGATACTTGTGATTTCCGGCTTTGTACTATCTACACGGAACAAGATGCCTTTGTCATCATAATTAGTATTTTCAGGGCTATTTCCCGTATTGTCTTTTGAAGAAACTGCAATCTTATAAACACCATCTGATGCAAAATTATCTTTGCTGATAGTATATGTATACTGGAACCAGCCGCTTGCGCCTGTAGTCACATTTTCATTTATGTCCGGTGTTACAGAATAATCGCTGTTTTCTAAGGGCTTACCATCTCTTGATATCTCGATATTTAATGAATCTTTTACAAGACGGTCTGCATTATACTCTGTGATTACAAAATCATCCTCAACACTCTGTACATATGCGCCACCTTCTGCAATCATTGATACGAGATAATCACTGTACTCGTAAACAGATCCAAATCTATTAACTGTAAATGTTGCACTCTTCTCAATTGAATGGCCCGCTTTGTCTTTAAGTTCTACGGTCATGGTGTATATACCATCATTTTCAGCCACTTTTTCAAATGTGTCAAAGGAACCATTTCCTCCGGTTTCATTTGTTGAAATATGTCCGGCAACAAACTTATCCGTTACATCTACATTCTTGTCAGCAAAGCTCGTTCTTGAAATCTTAACATCACATGATTCAAAGTTCTTATCTTCAAATGAGACTGCCGGAACAACTTCATCCTTAAACGCCTTACCATCGGCTTCCTGTCCATTAACAGTAATTGTAGCCTCAGTAATCTCTGTATCAATTGTCATCTGCTCAGATGTGTACTCCTGCATAGCATTAGTTGATTTGTCTGAATAAGTAATTCCGACCATATAATCTCCATCGCCTGATAATGTGAATGTTCCTACATGTACATCTGTACTATTATCGCTCCAATTCGCAGCTATCTGAACTGGTGCTCCATCTCTTGTAACCGAAAGCTGAACATCCTCTGAGTAAAAATTCGCTTCATGAACAGTTACTGTTGCGGTAATATCACCATCATAATAGGATACTCCGTTGGCTACCTGTACTGGTGTGTTATACTGAACTTCAGCATTTGGTGCAATATTATCTACAATGATTCTCTTTGTATCTCTCAAATAATCAGATTCATTATTTGCTCTGTCTATTGCAGTAAAATTAACAGTTCCATTAAACTGGCTATCTGGCGCTAAAGCACTTCTTGGAATTTCAAAGGTTGTTGTTCCAACTGCGCCACCATTGGAGTTTGTAATTGATGATGCATCAATGGTTGCATCAACTAATTCTGTATTTACTCCACTTACTCCATCTGCTTTAACATAACTGTATTTCATAGAATAAATTCCAGTAATATTATCCGTTGCAGATATAGTCACTGTAGCTTTTGCATTATAAAAGCCAAAGGTAATAGCGTTTAATACAGTATCTAAGAGACTTGTACTGTAAGTCACCTTTAAATCTGAAGGTTTTGATGTATCTACTGTAAAATACTGCTCCGCAAAATCATCTGCTTCAATAGTTGCGAGATCTGTATATGCAATATCAAATGTGTAATTTGCATCCCCTGGATATGTAATAGTAACAATATTATTGTCTCCATTTGATGTCCATGATGATGTTGTATACAGTGAACTTGCATTTAATTCATTTCCTGCTACATCCTTTGCAACAATCGTATAATTCACATCTCCCGGATTGAAGTTATGTTCGTTAATTGTAATTGTTGCTGTCTGTGCAGAAGCAAAATACTTTCTAGTGTGATTCTCAGTATCGGTCAGTTCATTAATTACATTAGAATTTGAATACTCAACATTAATAACCGGCTTTGTAGTATCAATTACTTTCACACCAGAGGTGTATGATGTCATCTCATTATTACTACGATCCTTATATTCAACCTGGAATACATAATCGCCATCATTTGAATGATCATCATTTGCGTCAATAGTATATGTTCCAACATGCACATCTGTAGAAACATCCGTCCAGACAGGAGTAATATCGATTACATCATTGTCATTTTTCTTAAGCTGTATTTTAACATCTTCTGGATAGAAGTTTGCTTCAGTAACAGTAAATGTAGCTGTTAAGTCTTTTTTGTAATAATCTTTTTCACCATGAGTATTATCTGCAGTTGTATACTCCGCAGACATTGTTGGAGCAATGGTATCAACAACAATCACATGGTTATCATCTGTGAGTTTATTACTTGAATTGTTGTATTTATCTGTAGATACAAATGCAATACTTCCTCTTAACTGTTCTGCCGTTTCTTTTGGAAGTGTAACTGTTGCTGTGAATTTTGTCTTATCAGTATTATCCTGAACTGCAGCAATTTTTGCATCTGCGTATTCTGCAACATTTGAATTGCTTGCTCCATTTTCTTTCTTATAGCTCCAAGTGAAATAATCAATTCCAGCAGTATTATCATAACCAGTAAATGTTACATTAACAGTTGGTTTATAGTATCCAAATGTAATTGCAGACAAAATAGTATCAACTAGCGGATTTGAATATGCAACACTCATTTTTGCAATATCTGGTGCTGTCCTATCCACAATAAATTGTTCTGGCTTAATCTCTGCAGCTGCATTAAGAGCTAAATCCTTATAATTAAAAGTCAAGTCATAGATTGCATCAACAAATTCTCCTGATATTGTTGCCGTATGAACATCTCCATTACTTGTCCAATCAAGATTTCTTAGGTACTGCTGTAAATCATTTCCAATCACACTTTGTCCTGCAATGTTTTTAGTGATTACATCAAACTCAATATCAGAAGCTCTAAAGTTGTGCTCGGTAATCGTTACTATTGCACTCTGTGGATTTTCTGTATCTGTATAATCTTTATAATCAAATTCCAGAACAGGTATTGTTTTATCCACCACTACAGTGTCAGAAATATAAGAAGTCATTACTTTTCCGGAACGATCTTCATAACTCATGGAAATCACATAATCTCCATCCTCCGAAAGAGTTAACTTTGCCTCATTTTCATCAATATTTTCAGTTGTTTCCCATGATAAGGTCTGAAGTTGATTTGCCCCACCATTCTTAGAAACGAAAATCTTTACATCACTTGCAAAGAAGTTTGCTTCAACAATATCAAACGTAAGAACAACATCATTTGAGAAATAATGTTTCGTATCAACTGTTTGAGTCGTTCCTACTCCGTCTTTCAACTGATAAGATACTGTCTGTGTCGGTGCAATTGTATCTACTACAAACACCCCTGTGTCTGTATAGGAATCGCAAGTATTATCAGCCACATCCGTTGCAGAGACTTTCAGATTACCTCTTAACTGTTCTGCTTGATTTCTTGGTAAAGTTAAAGTTCCTACATACTTGGTTGAATCATGAGAATCACGAATAGCTTCTACTGTTCCTGAATCAGCTTCCAGTATACTTGTACTTGATCCATCCGCTCTTGTATATTCCCAATTAAACTTTGACACACCAGATGTATTATCATAAGCAGTAAATGTTACCGTAATTTCATCACCATAGTACTTGACATCATCCTTTTCTGTCGCCTCAGGGAATTCAATGCCAACATTATATGGCTTTTCATTATCTAATTTGTTAACAGATGTAACAATTTTCTCTGTAATTTCACCGGTTTCAATATGTTTAAGGTAGATTATTCTATCACCAATCCCTTGATCCTGTGCTTCTGCATCCTGCATCTCACCATACTTAACACTTGCAGAAAAAGTAGGAACACCGGTTGAGATATTATCACTACGAACAATTGAATACCCACTCGCCGGCATGATTTCAACAGCTGTGTTAAACCAGTCATTTGTTCCATCAGGGCCAGTTAATGCTGTATTCAAATCAGCAACATCATAAACAGTGTATGCACTATCCGGTGCCGTACGAAGTGAAATCCTTAATGTGTATGATACGCTATCTGCTGGCCATTTCACATTATTTCGCCAGCCTCTCACCTCTGCTTTTGATGCTGTAATTGTAACCATAAGATTATTATTAGCATTCTCAATTGCGTTAATTACCTTAGAATAATCCGATACAGTTACAACACCAGAATTAGAAACACTTAATCCTAAATCAGTATTGTCTTCAATGCTATACGAAATTGCACCTTTATCTTTTGAAAATGTTTTAATAGCCGCATTTGCAGTTATTCCCGAGCTATTTCCTAACACATATTCTATTGAATCAGTTGGAAATGAAACGTATTCTCCTTCACTACTCTTTTTTGCTGTAACATTTAAAATATGCTGAATTGTACAATCATTGTAATTATCATTACCTGTAAGTGTTGCCTTAACTGTAATTTTTCCTGCTCCAGTAACAGTCAATTCACCTGTTGTTGAATTAATCGTAGCAATATCGCCATCCTCAGCACCTAATTCAAGCGAATAACTTATTGTACCTCCTGCTAGTGCTGCAGTGTCTGTTGCGCCAAAATTAAAGGTCTTTCCATTCGTCAAATCAGCTGAGCCTATTTCTACTGATGATTCTTCATTATTATATTTAGAATCTGTGAATGCAAAGGTCTGCTCAGCTTTGGCAATATAAACATTATACGGAGCCACTGCATTATCGGCTGGAGTTACCTCTACATCCTTGTCATTATAATTTGCCTTTACTGCCTTTACCCATACAATATAAGAACCTGCATTAGTTACAGTTGGAATGTCATTACTCCAAGCATTGTTATCTACCGCTAAATCGCCATCGTCTAACTGGTACTTTAAATCATATGAGCCTTGATTACTGACTGTTACTGCATCCTGTGGGTTGCCTGTATAAGTACCGTCCAAGCCAGTTACACTTAATCCATCCAAATTTAATTCAGCATTCAATATGGTTGATGTCACTTCTTTTGTAAATGGTTTGTAGTTACTTCCTCTATTTATTTCCAGTTTTACTGTATAACTTCCTGCTGCTAACCCTGTAGGAATACTTCTGTCTCCAGTTGCTGTATTATTAACACTCCATGTAACTGTATCTGTATCTTCAAAATTTCCTGTGAGAGTTACTAATTCCTGACTTGTATTTTCTACATAATTAAACTGCTTTGCTGTTATATCAATATCAGGAATATCAATGGCATTAATCTTAGCAATTTTCTCACCTGATTCATATGTATTGTAACCATCTTTTGTTATTCTTACATAAACTGAATATTCTGCCACATCAGTTTCTTTTGGAATCTGTTCTGACCAAGTTGAATTATCCGTTGAGTATTCAATAGTCGCACCTTCCGTATCTGTATCAACCGATGTAATAAGTTCTTGCTCTTGTCCCGTATAGTCTGCATCTAATGTTGTTATTGTGACATTTTCAATATCTGGCATAGTTACCGTTTTGGACAACTGTACTGAAAAGTTCGCTTCTGAACTTGAAATGGCAGTTGAGGAAATAGTTGCATTATCATATCCTGTCTTAGATACAGTAGCTGATATTAGCAAACATCCATCTATATACTGCGTAGCATCTAATACTTCTACAACACCATACTCATCCGTAGTTCCCGTGCTGTTAATGGTAGTAAATGCGTCCCCGTCTGTAACTGACGGATCTTTCATAATTGAATAATCGACATTTGCTCCCTGAATTGGATTTGATTCCCCATCCACAACCATTATAGTTACATATCCGGGATGTTCCGTGGCAGCAGCAAATACATGACCCATTGATGGCATTAACGATATAACCATCAAAAATGCCATAAACGATGCCAACACCCTCTTTACCATCGAGCTTTCTTTAAACATTTTCATTAGTCCTTCCTTCACATATTTTAATTATTCATACTTAACCTCTTGATACCATTATACAAAACAATGGTCACACAACGGTCACACGGAGACAACTTTGTGAAAACTGCATATTGAAAGTGCCGAAAATTGCATATTTTTTAGACAATTTTCGTCGCTTTTTCGTTATTTTTTGTAAAAAAATACCTATTATTTATTGTATTTCTTGTATATCTTTTCAAACGCAGGCATGGGGCACTATATCACTTCTTCCGTATGAATTATTTTCACACTGTCAATCAGCTTAATAGTGATGGCATTTGCACTATCTAACGGAGCAGTTTTGGCGTTTCCATCCAGTAGCATTGTTTCATCCTCAACCAGAATTTCTGTTGCCTGATCATCAAAATCTCTTGCCAGATTTTCATTCAACAAACCCGTTTCGGCATTTGCCTCATCTGATTGTTTCATCCCCTCCATCGTTCCGGTCAATTTACCTCTTTCAAGATTGCTTTTACTGGTTTTATACGATTTATTACCAGTTTTCTCGTTATTTAGACGCATTCTTTCAATAGATTTCTTTGCTGTTCGTCCTGATAAATCTCCTATTACGATTGGAATCTTAAATAAAAACCATAGAGCAATTGCTAATACTGCAAATACCCCTGCCGCGATAAAAAAGATTACAGAAACAGTATTTAGTATATCTGCCATAGTTACTTCCTCTCTTCTGCATTAGTATAAGCTCTCTCAATTGCCTGCCTGTATTTCTCATAGTTATCAATAATTTCATTCTGTAATTTCTTAGATTGTTCCTTTTGGACGCTCAGATTTTTTGCCAGGCTATTCACTTCATCCATTAAGGATAGTATTTGTTGTTCGTCTACATTAACCTGAGCCATACTGCTTCGTTGATCATACAGTAGCATAAATACTCCGTTATATAATGAAAGCTGATCATATGCACCGGCATACTTTACATCATTTAACGATGATTCAATTGTTTTTAACAATTCATCATAATTGTCTTTTGATGCCTCTTCAACGTTTGTATTACTTAAGATATATTTTTTATAAAAACTACATATCTGATAATAGCAATCCGACGTTTTCTGTTGTTCAAATCCGGTAGCATTTGTATTGTTTTCACAAAAAAATTCATACGCCTTTTGCACACGTGTTGAAAAACTATAGCTGCCATCCTCTTCTGTATAATAGTTAAAATACATCATACCTATTTTGTAATTCAGCTCAGCCACTTCCTTGGTTGTATTGTCAAATTCGTCCTTATGTGCATTGTAGACCGCTAAAAAAGTATCATTTTCGTTTTTACCAAATTTACCTTCATCCTCATAGGCTTCTATCATCTTAAAGTATGCATCTGTACGCATAGGATATATATCAATGGCTTTCTTATAATTAGATATTTTTTCATCTAAAGATGATGCTGTTGAGGTTGATACCAAAACTTCATAATCACCATTATTCATATTGACAGACACCCTATTACAAACCACTCCGGATATCACACAAACAATTGCCAAAACAATCGATGCAACAAAACTATTTAATTTTATCTTTTGTTTTTTCTTATAATCTCTGGTAATCAGTTCAGGGTGTTCCAAATCATAAAGAAGATCCTGGCAATTTTGATACCTGTTTTCCGGGGCTGGTTGAACACACTTGTCAATAATCATTTCAACACCTTCGGAAACCTCCGGATTCCACATTCTTACCGGAGCATATGCCTCACCTGTTCTAGGATCAATTCCTGTTAGCAAATGATGCATCGTCATTCCAAGTGCAAAAATATCTGAACGGGCATCTGTTTGTCCACTATATTGTTCCGGCGGTGCATAACCCTTGGTTCCAAGGACTGTGGTGTCTGCCAGATTTTGTTCTTTATACTCTCTTGCAATACCAAAATCAATAATCTTAATATTTCCTTCCGGCTTTAGCATTACATTTGCCGGTTTCATGTCTCGATAAATAATAGGCGGTTTCTGTGAATGTAGATATGAAAGTGCATCACACAATTGTTTCGCCCATCCAACCACTAATTCTTCAGGCTGTGCTCCATATTCTGCAAGAATCTTATCTAAAGACTCGCCTTCAATATAATCCATCACGACGAATATTGTGACTCCGTTATCAATAATATCCACTATTCTTGGTAACGAAGGATGGTCCAAACGTTTCATCATGTTTGCCTCTGCAAGCAAACTATTAACTATTACTTCGTCATTTCTTCCATTACCTTTTTTTCGAATTTCTTTAACTGCCCACTGCTTATTCAGGTGAGTGTCCATCGCCAGGTAAACAACCGACATTCCACCATGACCAATTTCAGTAAGTATTTCGTACTTACCAGCAATAACAGATCCTATTTCAGCCATATACCATCCTCCTAGCTAAGTTTTATTAAAATGACCGAAATATTATCTTTTTCATTTCGTTGTTTATTCAATTCTATTAGGTATTTTGCATTAGACTGCATTGTTTTCTTATTCACCAAATTAACCGGATTCAATGATTCAAGCATTTCTTTCTCTGTAATCTCGTGTCTGAAACCATCAGAGCACAACATATATGCGCCTTTTTCCTGCGTCCCAATATATACTTCCGGTTCAAGGGTGTCTGAGGCACCAACACACTGGAGAAGCATATTTCTTCTTTTATCATTTTTTGCCTGTTCTACAGTCATTGTTCCTTTTTTTATTTCTCTGGCAACAAAGGTTTGATCATTTGTCAGCTGTGTTATGGAGTTATCCAAACGATAAACTCTTGTGTCCCCCACATGTGATATTACATATTGATTGTTTACGAACAAAATCCCCGTAAACGTTGTTCCCATTGTAATGTTTTCATTCCTTGAATATTCAATAAGCTTTACATTCAGGTCTTTAAGCATCAGATTCCATTTTCCACTAATAACATGCAAATCCAACTCTTCTAATTCATATGGAAGTTCTTCATCAAACCACTTGTCAAATGCACGTATTACCGTAGCACTTGCTAATTCTCCCTTGGAAAGACCTCCCATTCCATCACACACAATTGCCATTAAAACTTCACCGCCAGAATACTGACCATGTTTTACTAATATGCTATCTTGGTTCGTATCTTTTGTTGTTCCAATATCTGTCTCTGCAATAAATGTAAAGTGCATTTCCCACTCTCCAATCTGACTTAACTTCTAAACTCAAATTCATCATTTGCCAAACGTATTCTATCGCCGAAATGGATTTCCACTTCTTGCTGAACCGGGACCGGAACATCATTAATATACGTTCCATTTTTTGAATTTAAATCAACTATAAAATATCTGCCTCTTCTCGTAATAATATCAGCATGGCTTCTGCTTACCTTATCATTATTAGCAACGAAGTAATCTGAATAGCTTCTTTCTTTTCCTATCCTAAATACTGGTTTATTAATTGAAATCACTTCATTTGTCAGCAAGCGATATAGCGAAGCATAATGAACAGTCTGCTGTTCTTCCATCAATAGTCCTGTTGCCTCATCTTCCACCAATAGTCCTGTTGCTTCATCTTCAAGCAGCCCTGTTGCCTCATCTTCAAGCAGCCCTGTTGCCTCATCTTCCTTATTGCTGTAATGATTATAGTAATCTGCCGGTTTATCAGTGATATATCCACTTTGTCCTACATTACGCCTTTTTATTGTATTAACAACGCTTCGATCCTCATTCTGTATATACTTTTCTATCTTATTGGCATCAAACTTCGTTAGTGACTTAACAAAGTAAACATACCTCGACACATATTCCATATCATTTTCCTGTTGTGGCTTACTTGCATATATAATCTGTTCCATAAAACCGATAATGTCAGTTTCCTTCTGAACATTTTCCAATGGTAAATAAATAAACTGCAATTCCTTTGTTATTTCATTGATAAAAACATTTTTTATGTCAAATATCACATTATTAATGATTAACGAATTCGCATTTAATTTTTGAACTGTATCTACCACCTGCTCCATAATAAACAGGAAATCATATTTGCTAATAGGCTTCTTTAATCGTTCGTATAAACTAATTCCAATCGGACCATAATATTCAATATGACTTTTCTTTATCATTTTTACTTTCAAAAGCCCTCTGATATATCTGTTTGAAAAGAAGTCTAATTGCGTAACATTGATTTTTTCCTTTAATGATAGTCTCACTCCAACTATCAGCTGACAATCCCTTGTCTTAACCTTGTATTTTGCCATTACCGTTTTCATCCTTTTCCTGTGAAAACACATATAATTGCGTAGAACTATTCGTTCTTAACATAAATTTGCATAGTATATTATATTTACTATTCATACTTAAACTCTTGATTCCATTATACAAAACAATGGTCACACAACGGTCACACGGAGATAACTTTGTGAAAGCTGCATATTGAAAATGCCGAAAATTGCATATTTTTTAGACAATTTTCGGCATTCGCGTATTTTTTATTCGTTATATTCAACTATTATTTATTATATTTTTTGTATATCTTTTCAAACGCAGGCATGGAGCGCTTTATCATTTCCCTGTCCACACAGTATGATATTCTTACCCAGCCCAGACAGCCGAAGCCGTCTGCTGCTACTATGAGCACATCCTCCTCCTTTGCCTTCTCACAGAATGCATTGCTGTCATCCTCGAGTGCCTTTACAAACATATAAAAGGCTCCATCCGGCTTGAAGCAGTGATAGCCTATCCTTGTGAGTCCCTCGTACAGAAGGTCTCTGTTTTCTTTGTAGGCATTGATATCACCGGTTGCCCCCTGGCATTTTACTATCATCTTCTGGAACAGGCTTGGTGCACACACGTAACCGAGTGCTCTTCCCGCACCACAGACTGCTGCATACAGCTCTGCCTTATCGTACACCTCATCAGGCACGAGGACGTATCCTATTCTCTCTCCCGGCAGTGAAAGTGACTTGCTGTATGAGTAGCATACCAGTGTGTTGTCGTAATATTTGGTCACAAACGGTACCTTGATTCCGTCGTAAACTATCTCCCTGTACGGCTCATCTGCGATAATGAATATCGGTCTTCCTATCTCCTTAGACTTTTTCTCAAGGAGGTCTGAGAGCTTTTTGATGGTCTCCTCAGAATAGACTGTGCCGGATGGGTTGTTTGGTGAATTGATTATGACACCTCTGGTGTGCGCATTGATTCTCTCCTCAAGAGCCTCAAAATCTATCTGAAAATGCTCTGTGTCTGCAGGCACCTCTACAAGCCTTGCTCCTGCTGCATTCACAAATACCTTGTACTCCGGGAAATATGGCGCTATGGTAATAAACTCATCATATGCGTCACTTGTCAACGCACGAAAGCAGATTGACAGCGATGCCGCTGCTCCCATTGTCATATAAAGGTTGTCTGCATTAAAATGTGTGCCATGTGTGTTGTTCAAAAATTCAGCTATTGCCGCTCTCGTTTCCACGTCTCCCTGTGCTGAGGTGTAGCCGTGCAGCGCAACAGAATCATAATCTGTCACAAGCTCCTTTATTGTGTCGTTTACTATCTGCGGAGCCGGTATGCTCGGGTTTCCTATTGAGAAATCATATACATTTTCCTTACCTACAATTGCTGCTCTTTTTTTACCATACTCGAAAAGCTCCCTGATTGCTGAGCGCACGCTTCCGAGCTGGTACATGCTTTCGTTTACTACCATTTTCTTGTCTCCTTATCTCTGATGTTCTTGCATGTTTACTATTATAATATCTCTGCTTATGACATACAAATGTCTTTATAAACATCTCTTTATACACATATTGTTACCATTTATGACCGTTTATCCTGATATGAATGCCTCCATTCCGGCACGCTTCGTCATCTCAATATGCTCCTTAAGCTCGCGGGCTGACATTCGCAGTGCCCCCAGGCTCATGACCGTCTGCTGCTCCAGTCCATCAGAGGTTGCCACTGTTACCTTGTACCTGTCACGTATGCCAAACACAGTCTTTTCGATAAATGCATCGGCTGTCTCGTCCTGCTTTGTATACACAACCTCTATGTTGTGGAAGGTCTCTCTCTTTCCGGCATTGCCCTTCACCTTGTACGCATCAAACACCAGCAGCAGATGACAGCCCTTATAGCCCTGATAATCCGATAAAACATCCTTCAGCGCATCTCTCGCCGAATCAATGTTTATGCGCGAGAGCTCCTTTAAATCCTCCCATGCAAATATTATATTATATCCGTCAACTATCAGGTACTCTTCCCCCTGGGATTTCTTCGGATAAATCGGATTGCCGTGCTTATCATGCTTTACGGTGCGCGGTTTACCACTTAGACCTTCATACTCATTTTTCTTTTTGCCTGACCATTTGCGCCTCTGATCCTCTGCGATATCGTTTTTGCCCATGCCAAACTCCCTGGCATAAACATCTGCAAGCTGCGCATCAAGCTCCACCGATGACATACCTGAAACAGCTTTCTCAAAGCTCGTCCTGCGGCGGTTTCCGGCAAGCGCCTGCGCATCTTCCGCTGAAAATGCATTCTGCGTGCGGGCACTCGCTGCAAGTGCCTCCTCAGACTCATCTCCGTGGTAGACATACGGCAGGTGCATATGCTCCGGGACCTCATCCCACGGCACCACGTAGCCTGAGCCGTGCGCACAAAATACCGAGCCTGTCGGATTGCGGAAATCCTCCTCGCTGTCATAGTGCATCTGCGCAATCACCTCCTCAGGATTGTGACACTCATCATAACCCCACAGCTCCAGTGTCAGGTGCCCGAGCCCCTTTGTATACGCATGCACCAGACTCACATAATCCTGCATTGTCGCAACCGGTGCCTTTCCTGTAATTGTTGCCATCTCCCTCGCAGCGGTTGTGGCAAACTGCGGGCTCCCGGCTCTTGCAAATCTCTGCTCCAAATCTGTCATTGCACGGCCGACATACTCCATCGGCACCTGTAGGATAAAGCTGTAGTATGGCTCAAGCAGCACGCTCTCTGTGGATTTAAGCCCCTGGCGGATTGCTCTGTATGTAGCCTGACGGAAATCGCCTCCCTCCGTGTGCTTTACATGTGCTCTTCCTGTAAGAATAGTGACCTTCACATCAGTAAGCGCTGAGCCTGTGAGCACACCCCTGTGCTCCTTTTCCTCAACGTGTGTGGCTATGAGGCGCTGCCAGTTTTTGTCGAGCACATCCTCACTGCAGGTGGATGTGACTGTGATTCCGCTGCCACGCTCCGCCGGCGACAAAAGCAGATGCACCTCTGCATAGTGGCGCAACGGCTCAAAGTGTCCTACTCCCTCGACAGCCCTCGCTATCGTTTCCTTATATACAATGCTGCCCGGTCCGAATGTGACAACAACACCAAACCTGTCCTTTATGAGACGCACAAGCACCTCCATCTGCACCTGTCCCATGAGCTGCACATGGATTTCCTTAAACTCCTCCACCCACACTATGTAAAGCTGTGGGTCTTCCTCCTCAAGCTGCTTTAGCTTTTCCATAAATGCCGCCGGATTTACATCATCAGGCAGAATCATCCTATAGTTTAGTACCGGTTCAAGGATTGGCATATTGGACTGCTGCTCAACCCCGAGCCCCTGCCCCGGAAATGTCGAGCTAAGACCTGTAACAGCAACTATCTCCCCCGCCTCTGCCACATCAGCTATCTCATATTTTTCGCCGGAATACTTTCTTATCTGATCGATTTTCTCAATCAAAAGGCCTTTCGCCTCGTCACCGCCATGCGCTTTGTACTCTATTTTGTCCCTGACCCTAAGACATCCTCCGGTAACCTTTAAAAATGTCAGCCTGCTGCCTCTGTCATCCCTGCCTATCTTGTATACGCGGGCAGAAAAATCGTCAGGATAATTTCTTTCACACATAAACCGCGAAAGCCCCTGAATCAGCGTTTCCACTCTGTCAAGCTTAAGTGCCGAGCCGTAAAAGCAGGGGAACACCTCCCTTTGAGCCACCGCCTGCGCAATATGCGCATCTGTAAGCTCTCCCGATTCCATAAATTCATCTAAAAGAGGCTCGCTGCACATGGCAAGCTCCTCAAATAAATCCTGTGAAGAAAAATCCACGCAGCCATCACTCAGCTCGCTCTTTAGCTCTGCCTGCACTTTCTCCGCATTCGTGCCCTGCATATCCATCTTGTTTACAAAAATAAATGTCGGCACGTTATAGTGCTTTAAAAGTCTCCACAGTGTGCGCGTGTGCCCCTGCACTCCATCAGTTGCGCTGATTACAAGTATTGCATAGTCGAGCACCTGAAGGGTACGCTCCATCTCTGCCGAAAAATCCACATGCCCCGGTGTATCAAGCATGACTACATGCCATGTACGAGCTGTATCTGCCGTACGTGCTACATCTGCTGTACGTGCTGTATCTGCTGTATCTGCCGCATTTGTGCCACGCGAAATATCAAGCCTTGCCTGCTTTGAAAAAATGGTTATTCCACGCTCACGCTCCTGCGCATCGTTGTCCAGATACGCGTCCTTATGGTCCACGCGCCCGAGTGAGCGAATCTGCCCGGTGCTGTAAAGCATGGCCTCAGACAGGGTTGTCTTTCCCGCATCTACATGTGCGAGAATGCCTATTGTAATGTGATTGTTTGTCATTTTCTGCTCCATTTATGCCTCAATCCAAGAACAGAGACACCTGTGGATGTCTCTGTGTCAGCCTTTATATCATAATCCGTTGATTTCCTAAATTATAGCATTTTGTAGTTGCTCTGTCATCTTTTTTCTTGATTGACAGCGTGACATAAAAGGCGCCGCTCAATTGACAAATATTTATTCCATACATATAATGTGATTACGGAAATTTTTGAATGGTATGAAAATAATGCGAGGATAATATGAACAAAAAAGAAGTATTGGAACTAAAACGAAGATTAAAAAAAGACCAGGCAACCTTCAGTCGTCTGGTCGGCTGCTACGTGGACTGCAACCATGAAAAGGTCTGCAAATTCGGTGGTAAATTTCTCACTCTGGAGGAGGATGAATACTACAAATATCTGGAGATTTCAAACAAGGTGCTTTCCGGCACTCTCGGAAACAACCTGCTCAATCTGCAGTTTCCGCTTGAGGAGGAAGAGGTCGGAGGCCGCCAGCAGATTCTCATGGCGCTTCGCGACAGCGAGCTTAATGATGAGACTCTGCTCGATACATACTATGATCTGGTCATCGACACCTACGATGAGGCCGGGAACTACTTGATTCTTTTGTATCTCGACAGCTACGATGTCATGACACGCACAAAGGACAACATCAACGTGGATGAGTCCGAGGAGGTGTACAAATACATGCTCTGCGCCATCTGCCCTGTCACACTTTCAAAGCCGGGCCTTGGCTATCTGGAAAAGGAGCAACGTATCGGAGCCCGCATAAGGGACTGGGTGGTCGGCGCTCCTGAGACAGGCTTTTTATTCCCTGCCTTCAACGATAGAAGCACTGACATACACTCCACTCTTTTCTATACGAAAAATACCAAGGAGCCTCACTCTGAGTTTATGACAAACGGTCTCGGCTGCGGTGTGGAGCGCACAGCTACTGAGCAGAAGATGGCTTTTCATTCAATCGTCAGAAACGTGCTAGGTGCTGAGGACGAGAGCACGGATGACAAGCTGCTTGATATCCAGCAGAATCTGTCCGAGATGGCCGATGACTACGCTGAGACTCACGATGATGACGATGATCCGTTCATTCTCGACAGCGAGGCTATGAACAAGGTGCTTAGTGACTGCCATGTCTCTGAGGAAAAGATTTCACGCATTGAAAAATCCGTCAATGAGGCCTTCGGTGACAAGCCGCCTATCGCAGCCAATGTCATTGATTCAAAGGCTCTTGCAGCTAATGAAATCCGCGTGGAAAAGCTTGCTCTTGAGAGCCAGGTCGGCGATTTAACTCTCGAGCTCAATGAAAAAAATGCACAGCTTGAGGAGAAGGATTCTGTTATCCAGGAGAAAAATAATCAGATTGAGGAGCGCACTTCACAGCTTCTTGAGAAGCAGGAAGAGATTGATAATTACACTGCCCAAATTAAGACCTATGATGTGGTGCTTCATGTAAAGCCGGAGAAGGCTTCACAGATTCATGCGCAGGTCATCAATGGGGAGAAGTGTCTCGTCATTCCTATGAGGGAGAATGAGAATGCGACCATAAATGGGGTGAATACAAATCTGTAGGGACGCATCATAGGATATCGCTTATGGGGCTTCGCATATCTAGGCTGTGGATACCGGCCTAGCATGCAGTATATTCCTCAGAAAAATATAAAATCAGCCACGGCAGCATTTGCGGATAGTTTATTGATAGTTTGCTATGAATTGTCGCATCCACATTTTATGGAACGCCGTGGCAGTTTATATTTTTCTTCGGAACACACCGCATACTCTCCGGTAAATTTAGGGTACTTATGCGAAGCAATCTACTATGAGTTTATAAGCCATGTCCGTGGATGCAGAAATGCTCTCCCGAAGCTAACGCTTCCGAGAGGGCGTTTTTGCGCCCGGACAGGCTTTAACCATCAAGTTGCTTATCTTATTTTATTATATAAAAGGGCGTGTGAAAAACACTTCGTTTTCACACGCCCTTCATAATGTTATCACCTATGAAATAATATCCTTTTATAAAGGCACTCTCGTAATACTTACCGGTTTACCAGCTCAGCACCTCATGGCCATCCTCTGTGACGAGCACCATGATTTCCCACTGGGCTGATGGAAGTCCGTCGTCGGTGTATACTTCCCAATTGTTCTTGTCATCTACGTAGATATCGGCCTTGCCCATGTTGACCATTGGCTCGATGGTAAATATCATGCCTGGTGCCATGACCATGTCGGTACCGCGCTTGGTGTTATAGCCTACCCACGGATCCTCGTGAAATTCAAGTCCCACTCCGTGTCCACCGATTTCACGCACTACTGTATAACCGTTTGCAAATGCATGGTCGTGCACAGCCTGTCCCATATCTCCGAGGAAGCCCCACGGCTTTACCTCTTTGAGTCCAAGCTCTACACACTCCTTTGTGACTTCAACGAGCTTTTTCTTTTCAGGGCTTACATTTCCGATACAGTACATTCTTGATGAATCCGAAAAATATCCGTTTAAAATTGTAGAACAGTCTACATTTATGATGTCACCATCCTTTAAGATGACGTCCTTTGAAGGAAATCCGTGACAAACCTGCTCATTTACTGATGTACATACGCTGTAAGGATAACCCTCATAGTTGAGCGGTGCAGGGATGCCGCCCATGCTGGTGGTCATATCATAGACTATTTTATCAATCTCTGCTGTGTTCATACCCTCATGGATATGCTCTCCTATGTAGTCGAGCACTGCGACATTTATCTTGGCGCTCTCCTTGATTCCCGCTATCTGGTCAGGTGTCTTAATGATTGAATGGCTCGGTATCTTATGATGTGCCTCAGCAAGCTTTTCAAGCTTCATATCAAATGCCGCATGACAGGTCTTATATTTCTTTCCGCTGCCACACCAGCAAGGGTCATTTCTTCCAATTTTTGTTGACATAAAATCTTCTTTCTAGTGATCAAGAGTAACGTTTCCCATATCGACTCTTTTCCACACTTTTTCTTTTATTTTATAGTTATTTTTCTCCAGCAGCTTCTCATATCTGCCTCCCGAGAAATCATAATCCGTTATATCGGCATTGTCAAGCCCTGCATATATTTCCTGATATTTCCGGGCTATTGCAGACTTTTCCATGGACGAATAAATATCCTTTTTTTCGACTCCAAGCTTCTTTGCACCATCTATATCAGACAAATCATACCAGAAGTCCTTCTCGGAATTTTTCAAAGCTGCTTTCTCGTCGTCAGTAAGTGTAATGCTCTCTTTTTTGGCCATCTCATAAAAAATCTCATCGTGAATGGCCATGGACATAGCTGCTTTGCGCGCTGCAACACGGACAAATTCACCGTTTGTGTGGATATTCCAATACTTGTTTGGATTATCGGAATCATACACAAGAGCCTGCTTCTCGACATTCATCTCCTCATATGCCACATAAAATGCCATATCGCGCAATGTCAGCTCTTTCCCATTCACGTTAACAGCCACGTCTTCCAGATGCTCATTGTATACAATATTCTGCTTCATATCATGATAATTATATGCATACACGCCGGCTATGACAGCCAGCACTGCAAGTATAATTGTTGTGATGTGTTTTCTTATTTTGCGCAAAGCTTTGCAACCACCTGATTTATGACCTTTCCGTCAGCCTTGCCCTTGAAATGCGGCATGACTGCCTTCATTATCTGTCCTTTGTTTCCTGTTGCGATTACATCCGAAAACTGCTCTGTGAGCTCCTTTTCTACCTCTTCTGCCGACATCATTGCAGGAGCGTACTCCTCAAAGATTGCATATCTGGTATTGTACTCATCAAGCAGATCTGTTCTTGTGGCAGGGCATGTGTCAATCTGCTCCTTCACGGATTTCATTTCCTTAAGGATGACCTTGTTGACAAGCTCCTCCGGTATATTGTCTCTGCAGCCCTCATCTATTGCCGCCTTTTTGGCTGCCGATACAAGTGAGGATATAGCATCCTTTCTTACCTTGTCTCTTGCTTTCATTGCTGCAATCATGTCTTTTTGTAATTGTTCCATCTGCATGGCTTGTTCCTCCTGCTTTTCTTACTTTATTTACAGGCTTGCTAGTTCGTTTTGTGCGAATTGGTGCCGTCTATCTCTATAATACACCTTATGGTTGGAAATTGCTATTATTTATTACAATGAGTTTGTTGCCGGTTACTAACATTGGTTCGTGGCGTAAGACACGGACATGCCTCCAGATGCAAGGGGCTCTCAATGCGCTAACGCTATGCTGTCAAGAGGCTGTACGAATTATGCCTGTATGGTTTTCTATGCTCGACGAAACCGGCTTTTATGCGCCGTCCATGGCGCATAACACCTTGCCCTGCCGTCCATGGCAGGACATTTCTGTGTTCCATGTGCATAATTCTACAGACTCTAAACAGCTCCGCTAGTCGCTTATTGAGAGCCCCTTGCATCTGGAGGCATGTCCGCGTCTTACGCCCCTTACTTTATTGGTAACCATTCAGCTCTTTGTGATAAAAAAAAGAGCCGGTAAGTATAATAAATATACTTATCGGCTCCTAACCATCCTATACAAGACGCCGTATAGCAAGTATTGTATGACACTGTACGCTTCTGTTTGCTGTGATTCCTGCCTTTGTGGACTGTGCCTCCACTATAACACCACCACCTGCATATATAGCTACATGTCCCGGATATACCACTACGTCTCCCGGCTGTATATTATCGAAGGATACGGCCTGTCCCACAGACTTAAATGCCTGTGAATATCTCGGTGTGCTGATACCAAAATGTGCATATACCTCATGTACAAAGCCTGAACAGTCTACACCGTTTGTAAGACTGTTTCCAGCCCATACATATGGATTGCCCACAAACTGCATAGCGTATGATACTACAGAGCTTCCTGAAACTCCTGTTGAAGCACCCGGGTTCTTTCCACCGCCTGCTGCATAGTCACTGGCAATACTTCCGCCCTTACCGGCTCCACCACCATCATAGCTTGGACTGCTTGATGAGCTGTTCGCTCTGGCAGCGGCTGCAGCTGCTGCCGCTGCTTCCTGCTCCTGAATGATTTTGCCCTGTGCCGTAATGATATTCTGATAATTATCTGCCTGCTGCTGTGCCTGAGCTATCTGGCTTGCATACTGCTCCTTCTGGTTTTCAAGAGCTACTATAGCCGCCTCGACATCTGCCTGCTGCTTCTCATAGTCATCCTGCATGGCTGTGAGCTCATTCATGTCGTTGTCAAGCTTAGTACCAATCTCCTTCACCTGCTCAACTGCTGCCTGATAAGAATCCATAAGAGCACGATCCGAATCATATACATCTGACACGTACTCTATACGATTGAGCATATCTGTGATACCATTTGACTCAATAATTGCTGTCCAGATATTGTCCTCAGCGCTATTTTCATACATGAACTGTATACGCTTCTTCATGGCGTCATACTGCTCCTGCTGCTTTTCCTGAGCAGCTGCAAGATCCTTCTGATTCTGCTCTATCTCTGCCTGTTTATTTGTGATATCTGTCTGAAGCTTCTTTTGTGCTGCAAGAATCTCATCAAGCTTTGCAGATTTATTCTTTATATCATCAGCAGTAGTCTGCTGCTGATCCTTTAGACCATTAATCTCATTCTTCTTATCCTTGAGATCCTTCTCAGCCTGTGACTTCTTCTTCTCTGCATCCTTCTGCTTCTGTGTCTTGGCATATACCTTCTCAAGTCCACTGTTTATGTATCCGCTAAATGTAGTGCCCTCTACTGCCGGTCCTGTAAAAACGAGTGCCGATGTTAACACAGTACATATAGCACGTGTCCATTTCTGATTCATTTTATTCCTCCTGTAATACGACGGTCAGATTGACCTTTCCTTCCACAATTTATGATCAATATACATTCGGTTGTATTATCGCACAAAATGAATCTTTTTTCCACATCTTTTTGTAAATTTACAGAATTTTCCACATTTTATATAATGATATGATTAAAAAGTCAAAAGGTATCTTGCCCCTAATTTATGATTCACATACGCGCTATTATAAGTCTATCATCAGGTTTGATGCTATCTGAGGTCAGAGCGTTTATTTCCATTATGTTTTCAACAGTGGTGCGGTATCTTTTTGCAATGTCCCACATTTTATCATCCTTCTGCACTATATAGCCAACCAGAGCTGCTTCCTCTTCTGTATCAGACGCTATTTTTTCCTGCTCCACCGATGTTATGACTGACACTTCATCCTGCTGCAGGGCAATAGCGTTTATGCTGACAACACCCTTAATTTCATATTCACTGTTGTCGAGTAGATTGACCTGCACCTGGTCTACCTGCAGATTTACCTCGCAGCAGGTGTTGGCATCCATGCCGGGTATCTCAACAAACTGTTCAAACGGCACAGAGTCTGTATGCATCTCTATCGGACAGCCATCATCCTCCACAATATTCACACAGTTCACCTGCAATACACCTGACACAATAATTCCTGTGTCTGCATTTTTTATCTGTGCAATAGTGGCCTGCGTCTTTGTACCGCATATTCTTAAAATTCTCTTTTTGCTGTTTTCTCTGTACAACTGCTCCAAAATACGGCATTTTGTGTCATTTTTCATAAGAAGGCTGCATACCTTCATCTTTTCAAACACAGGTTTTACCGGACATGATACGCTGTACATGTCATTGAGCACCTCTACTGTTTCCTCACTCCAGACCTTTCCATCCACCGCAAGTGCTGCCTCAATCGAAAGCTGCCTGAGCTCTCCGTCGTAATCATTTTCCGCCTCAACCTGATGCATGGCAGGCTGTGTGCGAAGCCAGGCAATATTTCCGGCATTATCACCCTCACAGCGTATTTCATTCGAAACCCCCTCCTGCACCTCAAAGCAGCAAATTTCCTGTTCTTCACTCAGATACACTATACACGCATGGCACTCGCCTGTCAGTGTAATATGGTCACGCTCGTATGTATACTCCAGATTTCTCATATCAACAAGACTTGATATGAGCTTGCATATATTCGGCTTGGTCTTTGGCAAGGTGACGACATTTTTAATTCTGACAATATCCCTTACAACACTGTCAAGCTTAAGCACCTTCATCTGCCCCATAAGCTGCTCCACGTCCTTGTCATCAATCCTTTGTGCAACCTCAAGATTTTCTTCCCTCTCTCCATAAAGCTCCACGCTTATAATGCCTCTGACCGAGAGCTTTCGCGAATTGATAACCCCAACCGTAAGCTCATCAAGCCCGGTATACACACGAACCGTATCCTTCTCGCAGACTCCTTGAAGCACAAGCTTCTCCTGAAACGGTATTGCATCCTTTATATGCTCCACCCTGTTTCCGCCGATATTTTCCTCCGGCTCATCGCCTTCAAAAACTTCCTCTCTCGTATACAGCACTTCAAATTCAATGCTTCCACTCAGCCAGATATTCTCGCCTGACGCTTTTATCTCGTCAATCTTTACCTGCCCGTTCTGACAAACCACTTTGGAAACATCAGGCTTATTGTCCTTTATGACATAATCCCTGTCGAAGCCAACCTGCGACATATCCTTTACCTTTTCTATGCATTGTCTGATTTTTTGTGTAATTAATTCCATAAAAAATACCCCACTTCAAATATGTATATAAAATACATATTCAAGATGGAGTAACTTTATGCAGATGCAAATATTTAAATTCATGATCATTATAAAAGATGTAACATCTTTACATCATGATACTAGCAAAGCTGCATCCTTATATCTTTTGTAATCACATCAGTGTAGGAGAAAGATAAGAGCTGTGGCGGATTCTGCTCAAACTCATCATCTATCAGAACCGTAAACACACTTGGGTATGCCTGCTGAATAACACCCTCCTGAATGTCAACCTTGTTGCGGCCGAGATCCTGCTGGATTTTTACCCTGTTGCCACACTGCTGGTGAATCGATGCTCTGACTTTTCTAATTTCTGTCTGTTCCATTTTAAGCCTCCTTATTGTGGATATGCCCACTGGCACATAACTATAGTCCTCATGGTAACCAGTATTGTAACGACGGTGTCATATATATGAAATCAATCTCTGTATAAATATAAAACAGGTCAAATTAATCAACAATTATATCAATCAATATATTTGAATATATAAATATGTCACCACAATATCTAGTAACTTTACTATAGCAAAGTATCGCAGTGATAGCAATAGGGCATTAGTACTGATTGTCAGTTTTTTCGCAACTTTTAACACAATTTACGAAATTCTCACTCAAACACAACAGGCATTTCACTCAATTCCGTCTTTATTACTATGTACGGATAACTCGCCTGATTGCTGACCTTCTCGCCCTTATCCGGGGCTATCAGACGCGTATCAAAATACATTGCCTTATCCTTAACATAAAACTGGTTAACCGTAATACTGTAGCCACCGGTCTCCTTTGTGCCAAAGCCTTCCGCTATGTATAAATATTCATCATCCTTGTACGTCAGCTTCATCGCCTTTGCCTTGTTTTCATTTATCTGCTTTTTAAACTCCTCCGGGATTTCATCCCCGCAGATCACCGTGTACTCAACCATCCTGTCACTCTCCGTGCCTGAAATATTTGCATGGCAGCCCGAAATCACTGTCGTTTCCAATATAACAAGCACACCTGCAGCCATCACCAGAATTTTTCTCAATTTTTCTGACATTTTTTCCTCTCTTTCTTATCATATCGCTTATGATATGATATAATATCAAATATTGAACTACAATTTATATAGAGTATGAAAAAGAGAGGTCAAATATGCGTTCAGTTTTAATCGTAATATTCGTATTTTTCTATCTGCTGCTCGGTCTTCCGGTGCTCGGAGCCATGTGGATAATACACAAATTTGCACCGGCATGGGCCGATATGGCACAGCTTCGCCTGGTACAGTGGGCTTTCCGTGTCATCATATTCCTAAGCGGAGCAGACATTGAATTTATAGGGGAGGAAAATGTGCCAAAGGACGAGGCTGTACTATATATAGGAAATCACCGTAGTTTCTTTGACATCATAATCACCTACTCCAGATGTCCACGCCTGACAGGCTACATCTCAAAGCAGAGCATCACAAAAATACCGGTGCTGGGTCTCTGGATGAAGCGCCTGCACTGCCTGTTTTTGGACCGGGATGACATCAAGCAGGGACTAAAGGTTGTGCTTGCAGCCATAGATCAGGTCAAATCCGGCATCAGCATATGTGTATTTCCTGAGGGCACACGCTGCAAAAACAAAGATGACCTGACAGATGTACAGTCTTTCAAAGAAGGTACTTTCAAGATTGCCACAAAGAGCAAATGCAAGATAGTGCCAATGGCAATCATGGGAACAAATGAAATATTCGAGGATCACCTTCCATGGGTCAAAAAGAGGCATGTGGTTATCCGATACGGCACTCCTATTGATCCGGCAGCACTCAGCAAAGAGGAACAAAAGCATCTCGGAGCTCATTGCAGAGAAGTGATTGTGGATATGCTTCATGAAATGGTATAGCTGAAAAACCGCCCAGTCGGGCGGTTTTTCATATTTCTTCTTCAAATTCCTTTAAACTATTAAATTTTTATTCCCATCAAATATTTTTACTTCAAAACAAGCACCGAATACGCCGGCAGCTTTGCCGCTCCATCCTTATACGACGGTGCTTTCTTTGTAGTCTGAAGCATTGCAGCAGCATCATTTACTCCAAGCGATGACACATCCACACTTGCTTCATCCTTTGATGGATTAAATATAAGCACTGCTTTCTCACCATTGTACTCTCTTGTGAATATACACACATTATCATTTGACAGATCCTTTTCAAAGGTATTTGTACCTCGTGCTATCTCCGGGAAAGCATTTCTTATTGATATTGTCTGCTTCACAAAGTTGTAAATAGAGTATGGATCCTCCATCTGCTTATCCAGGGTATCATATGTCTGCTCGGTTTCTTCTGCATTCTGAGGTCCCACACACATTCCCTTAGCTTTTGAATCCCCGCTCCATCTCATGGCAAGACGCTTCGTCTCATCATTGGCTGTGCCTCTCATGCCGATTTCCTCTCCATAATACAGAAAAGCATTTCCGGGCATAAGAAGATTCATAGCCTGCGCCATCTTGGTTTTCTCCTCGGCATTATCTCCGTTGTAGTATCCTGCGCTGCGTCCCATATCATGATTTGTATAGAACGGTGCATCAATGTATGAGTCTGTATACTTCTTTATCTCATTTTCCACATCAACCAAAGCATTGCCGTATGTGCTGGCACCATGATTTGCTGCACCATTTAACACCTTTCCAATATATCCATCCTGCTGTGAAAAATCAAAGTTGAACATACTGTCAATTCCACTCTTATAGTACTTCGCATACTCTCTGTATGTAGTCCAGCCCTCACCAACCATATAAGCATCGGCCTTTTTGCTCTTCACATTGTTTACAAGCCATGTGAGGTCATCTATAGTCTCAGTCTGGTTATTATTATTGTAATAAATCACAGCATCCAGTCTAAAGCCATCTACGCCGCGGTCAAGCCAGAAGGATGTAACCTTGTCAATCTCCCCTCTTACAGCTTCGCTCTGCAGGTTAAGGTCAGGCATGCTATCTACAAACTGTGACTCGTAATACCAATTCGTGCCCGGCAGCTGGTTGTAGCCTCCGGTATTGGTTTTGCTAAAATTATAGTAATCAACATAAGGACATTCCGAAGAATCCGGCTCTGCCCCATCAGGAAGCGACTTGATATAATCTGCAGCCGCCTTAAACCACGGATGCTCGTTAGATGTGTGATTTATTACAAAGTCAATAATCACATTGATGTTTCGCTTGTGACACTCCGTAATAAGCGCATCAAAATCATCCAGAGTACCATACTGCTTGTCAATATTCATATAATCCGTAATATCATACTTGTGGTATGAAGGAGAAGGCATAATAGGCATCATCCAGATTTCATTGCAGCCAAGTCCCTCGATATAGTCAAGCTTCTCTGTAAGTCCCTTTAAATCCCCAATGCCATCACCGTCACTGTCAAAAAAGCTGTATACGAACACCTCATAGCAGGTCCTGTAATTATCCTGAATCACATTAGGATCATTTTTCGCATTCATCTGCTCCATAGCAGAAGGCTTGTACTCCTTCTTTGCTGCCGTCTCGGTATTCTTTCCACCCGCAGCACATCCCGCAAGCATCGACACCGCCATAGCTGCCGTCAATGCCACAGCAGTCAACCTGCCCGCCAATCTATTCACAGCCCTGCCGACCATTTTGCGGCCGCCTATTTTATTATTAATCATACGCACTCCTTTTCTTATTTTCTAAACTAAATTCTGAGCAAATTTGTAACTGCAAGAACCACTACATATATTCGCAAAACTGCACAATACTCGTACTTTATCTACACTCCGTTTCAGTACACGCTAAACAATCGTCCATTGGATGTTTTGCGCCGCTGCAACGCAGCCAGCATTACTCATAAGTGTGTAGTTGACTCCATTCTCACATCTTCCACAAAGTAGCAACAAACTTAGCACACGGTACCCTCCGGCCGGAGGGTACACAGTGTGTTCCGAAGAAAAATATGAACTGCCACGGGGTACCATGCCCCACAAACAAGCCACACACCTCATCTCTCCAAATCCAAGCAGCGAAGAAAGCCCGTGGCTGACTTCATATTTTCCTGAGGAATATACTGTGTGCCACACCGGCACCACACAACCTGAAAGTGCTAAGTTTGCCACAACCCCAAAGTTTGCCACAACCCAATATAAACCAAAAGCCGCCGCACAAAAGTGCAGCGGCCTAAATAAAACCAAATTAGCCTTTGACAGCTCCTGTAAGTCCATCCACGTAGAATCTCTGCATGATAACGAAAAGTATTGAGATAGGTATTGATACAATAACTGCAGCAGCAGCCCATCTTGTGAACCATCCGTTTATAAACTCTTTCTCAAGCATGTTGTAAAGGAGAAGAGATACTGTCCAATACTTGTCGTTTGGACCAACGATAACCCTTACAAATACGAAATCAAGCCATGGAGCAAGGAATGCTGTAAGTACTGTATATACTACGATTGGCTTACTGAGTGGCAGGATAACCTTGTAAAATACCTGGAACTGTGTACATCCGTCAAGGATAGCCGCCTCAGTAAGAGACTTAGGCACAGTATCAAAGAATCCCTTTGCGATATAGAAGCCTACTCCCGATCCTGCTGAGTATATGAGGATCAGTGAAAGACGAAGTACGCTACCCTCTGTAAGTCCGATAGCCTTTAAGATAAAGTATACGGCAACCATTGACATGAAAGCCGGGAACAATCCAAGAATCATAGCCAGATTCATGAAAGGCTTACGCATCTTAAATCTCAGTCGTGACATACAATACGCAACAGAAAGTACAAATACTGTTGAAATGATGCATGAGAACACTGATATAAACAGTGTATTAAAAAATGCTCTCGGGAAGTTCAACAGTGTAGTCTCTGTGAACAGCCTTGTATAGTTGCTAAATGTAAGGCCATGTGGGAAGAAGTACTTTGTATAAGCACCACTCTCAGCTCTAAAGCTTGTCATAATAATCCAGAAAATCGGGAACAGCCATACTACAGCAAGTATTCCAAGAATGATATGAACAAGGGAATTCTTTGCTACTTTCTTAGCACGTCCGGCAGACATAGGTCTTTTTGCTTTTGCTACACTACTCATTACATGAATCCCTCCTCATCCTTGTATGATTTTGTATTTCTGTATGTAACAAGCGCTACGATAGAAAGTACAATGAATGTGAGGATACCGATAACGGCACCGATATTGTACTCCTGATTATCAATAGTCAGCTTGTACAACCACGTAACCAGAAGGTCCGTCTTTCCTGCACTGTCTCCGACAGGTGTAGGCTTTCCTGCTGATAACAGGTAGATAACGTTGAAGTTGTTGATATTTCCGGTAAACTGTGTGATGATATATGGTCCCATGATAAACATGATATATGGGAGTGTGATCTTAAAGAAGATCTGTGCTGCGTTTGCACCATCAATCTTTGCAGCCTCATAAAGCTCTGAAGGCACATTCTGTAATACACCTGTAACCTGAAGCATGGTATACGGAATACCTACCCAGCAGTTGATGAGAATAACAGAAACTCTCGCCCACATAGTGTTGGTCCAGAATGGAAGCGGGTTATCAATCCAGCCCCACTCCAAAAGCAGGTTATTAACAGCACCCTGTGGCTGGAACATCTGTCTCATTACAAGGAGTGATACGAACTGCGGTACCGCAATTGAGATAACAAAGCATGTACGCCAGAAAGCCTTGCAATGTGTCTCTTTACGATTGATAACGATAGCAAGAATGAGTCCAAGGAAGTTACAAAGGAAGGTTGCAAATACAGCCCAGCAGATTGTCCATCCAAGTACTCTCCAGAATATCTTACCAAGCTTACCACCAAGTCCAAGCACCTGTCCGAATGAAGCGAAGCCTGTCCAGTCGAACAATACCAGATGATCACCCTTTACCGAATAATTTGTAAAGGCCATTGGAATCATGAACAGCAATGGTAAAACGGTAAAAACAAATATTCCCATAAGTGGGAGAAACATAAGTGTCTTATGTAGGTTTTTATCAAATAAATCCTTGACATCTTTGCCAAAAGAATTGATTTCTTTTCCAGCTTTTGAAAGGCATTCTGCCTTATATCCGCTCTTTAAATTCTCGCACCACATGTAAATAAATAATACTGTGATGGCAATTGTTATGACGCCATATAACAGTAATAATACTGACTGGTCGCCCGCAACATATTCATAAATCTGCTTCTGCTCATTAAATACCTCTTCCTGCTTTCTCCAGCCAAGTGAAGGCAGCATGGAAATGTAATAAGCACCAGCGCTAACCATATATGCTATATATGCAATCTCTATAGCAAGAAAAATCAGACCCTTTATAATCTGCTTATGAGCCATATTGGCAAGTCCCATTACGAGTGCCGATAGCTTAACTGTAGCTCCGCCTTTTGTGAGGGCATTGCCAACAGTATACGGAGTAGCAAATTCCGAAACTTTTTTCTTTTTGTTTGCTCCTAACATACTTTTCCTCCTGGCATGCATTATATATGCCAATCCTTTAAACTAATTTATTCCAAGATTCCGGCTACCCGGAACCTTGGAATCATAATCTGATCTACTTAATTATTTAAGAGAATCATTAAGCTGAGTATTGAAGTCCTCTGTCTTCTGAGCTGCATTGTCCTTTGTAATCTGACCTTCTGCACCGTTCTGGAAAGCATCACCGAATGGTGTAGCTGCATCCCAGTAACCTGACATATCAATGATAGGCTGTGCTACTGAACAATCAGATGAAACCTTAGCCATAGCTGCTGCTACTGGATCTGCTGCAACTTCCTCGTTTGTTGCAAGATCTTTGTTTACAGGAGCCTGTCCTCTTAACTTGAAGTGAGCAAGCTGTGCGTCCTCGCTGCCAAGGAATGCTGCAAGCTTAACTGCTACTTCCTGGTTCTTGCAGTTAGGGTTAACACCGATAGCCTTAGATCCTAAGAATGCCTTTAACTGGCAGTCTTTTCCACCAATATTGATTGTAGGAAGAGCTGCAACACCAACGTTCTCCTCACCAAGTGCCTCTTTAACTTTGTCATAGTTCCAGTTACCATTGAAGTAAGCGTTGATAGAACCATCTTTAAGTCCAGCAAGACCAAGTGATCCCTCATTGTTATCCATTACAAAGTTTGGATTTGCAAATAAATCTACGATGTAGTTTGTAACTGCTGTACCCTTATCTCCACTGAAGTCATATCCGGCAGCCTTGTCTGTTCCATCTCCAAAGATTGTACATCCGTTTGCTGCATAGAATGCATTGAGATACCAGCCATTATCAAATGGGAATGAAACCTTACCCTTTGTAAGCATTGTATCAAGGCTCTTTACATCATCCTCAGAGAAGACTCTCTTGTCATAGTACATGAACCATGTGTTTGATGTATAAGGAACTGCGTAGATGTCTCCATCATATGTAACTGTTGCAGCCATAGCCTCTGAGTTAGATGACTTAACATACTCTGCTGTATCTCCGCCTAACTTAGCAATAGCATTAGCCTTAATTAATGGCTCAAGCTGATCGTTTGCAAACATGTAAACATCAGCTGCTGCCTTAGGATCCTTTGTAACAACGTCCTTTGCATCACTCTCAGATGATGTAACATACTTGAACTCGATGTTGAAATCAGGATTTGCCTTAGCGAATGCCTCACACTCTGTCTTAAGCCAAGCGCCCTGTGCATCGTCTAAATCCTCTGCAGGTCCCATTACTGTAATGGTCTCCTTACCGCCGTCCTTCTTGTCGGCTTTCTCTGTTCCATTTCCTCCGTTGCCGCTTCCGCATCCAGCAAACATTGTTGCTACCATAGAAGCGCAAAGTAAAGATGCTAATACTTTCTTCTTCATATCTTCCTCTCCTTTTTGAATATAAAATGTAAAAAAGTATATATATAAATTGCCGTGCAACTTATATCAAATTAATTATCTGCGGTAAACCACCGCAATGTTTCTAATCCAGGCTATCTTTTCGTTGTCCAATCTGTGTGGCTTACTTGTCATGCGCCATCTCCAGTTATGTCCGACTGTCGAAGGATAATTCATCCTTGCCTCATTTCCAAGCTCTAATATATCCTGCATCTGGACTATCGCCAGCTCTGCGGTGCTGTGATACAGCTCCCTGATAAGAGCATTTGGAACCTGTGATTTATTTTCAATATTCAGATACTCATACAGATAAGCAAGCTCATAATCTGTCTTGTCACTGAATGAACCAACTATCGTCTCATTGTCATGTGTGCCAATATATGCAACTACATGTGAATCGGTATAATTGTGTGGCAGATATTCGTTTGTCGGATCACCATCAAAAGCAAACATCATGACCTTAGTTCCCATCCAGCCAGATTTTGCAAGGAGTTTTTTCACTCCCGGTAAAAGGCTTGCTGATGTATAATCATCAGCCACTACATTAACCCCTTCAAGCTCTTCGTTAATTGCATTGACAAGCCTGCGTCCCGGTCCCTTGAACCATTTCCCGGATAGGCTCTTATCCTGTCCGTACGGTACCGCATATGCTTTCACAATTCCTGCGAAATGATCAATCCTGACAATATCAAAAAGCTCTCTGCATACACGCATTCGCTTTCTCCACCATGAGAAGTTGTCCTCCTTCATGGCATTCCAGTCATACATTGGATTGCCCCACACCTGTCCGCTCTCTGAATATTTATCAGGACCGGCAGCTGCAACATACTCTGGTGTATCGTTTGCGCTCATCATAAAGAGTTGTCTCTCTGCCCACACATCTACGCTGTCATATCCTACATAGAATGAGATATCGCCTATTATGTAGATGCCTTTTGAGTTAGCATAATTTTTTAAATCCTCCCATTGCTCGAAGAATTTATATTGACAGAACTTCCAAAAAGTAATTGTATTATAATTCTTTTTTTGGTACTTTTCAAGCGCAACCGTTTGCGTATTTCTATACTCGCTTGGCCACTCGCTCCAATTTTTGTATAAATTGTCGGTTTTCAGTGTCATAAATAATGCATATTGTTCAAGCCACTCCGACTGTTTTTTTACAAAATCCTGAAAATCTTGTGCATTTGTATCAAATCTTTCAAACGCTTTTTGTAAAATCTTGCATCTGTTCTGATGCAATGCTGCATAATCAATTTCTGATTCGTCTGTGCCCCAGTTATACCCCAGGATCTCTTCCTTCTCTAACAACCCCTCATCTACCAGCTTATCTAAATCTATGAAATAGATATTGCCCGCACAGCCTGATGATGGCTGATATGGGCTATCGCCAAATATGGTGGGGCCAACCGGAAGAACCTGCCAGTACTTCTGTTTCAAATCACCAAGGAGATCAACAAAATTGTAAGCCTCTCTCCCAAGAGTACCTATACCATATGGTGACGGCAGACTCGAGATTGAAAGAAGTATTCCGGAGCCTCTGAGATTTTCTCTGGCCTCCAAATTACCATTCCTCTTTCCTAAAATTTTCTATTTTTTTCGTATCTGAGATTATTTTATTTCCTATTGTCAGATTTGTCAATCTTTTTAGTGGTTTTAAACTCATTTTTGCCATTTTTCACGTAATTTACATTCATTTTTTGGTAGTTATTACCACAGTTTCAAAGATTTTTTTCGAAAAATTTATTACAGAAAATATTGCCTATTTCTGATAGTAAATGTATAATTTAATTATCACATAAGAAAGGACAAATACTATGGCTACTATTAAGGATATTGCCGCCCGGCTGGGCGTGTCAATCAGCACTGTTTCAAAGGGATTAAATGGTGCCAGCGATATAAGTGAGGAGCTTCGTCAGACAGTTTTAGACACTGCTGTCGAAATGGGCTACAGCACAAAGCGCTCCAGAAAGGTAGAAAACCGCAAGCTGGCTCTGTTTATTGAAAATATGAACTACGAGTCTATCGATGAGTTCGGATATGATGTAGTGCTTGGTTTCAAACAGAATGCTTTTAAGCACAAATGGGACGTGGACATCATCCCTGTCACACCTCAGCTTCAGGCAGAAGAAAAATATGATACATATATATTAAAGAATGGCTATTGTGGCGCATTTCTGGTAGGTTTTGCTCTTCACGATGAATGGATGCAGCAGCTCAAAAATACTACAATGCCTACCGTTTTGTTTGATAACTATATAGAAAACAATCCCAATGTAGCCTATGTAGGCACCGACAGCTACGAGGGCATTGACATGGCTGTAAAGCATCTGCACAATCTGGGTCATAAAAAGATTGCCTTTATCAATGGTTCTCTTTTTTCCCTGGTTTCAGATCAGCGTCAGGAAGCCTTTGAAAACTCTATGCGCGATGCCGGTCTTGAAATCTACCCGGAGCTCATGGGACACGGCTACTATATTCCTGAAACCGCACAGTATTACGTTTCAAATTTTATTGCAGCAGGTGCCACCGCTATCCTCTGCGGAAGCGACACTATTGCAAAGGGTGTTATCTTAGAGTGCCAGCTGCACGGCTTCAATGTGCCAAATGATATAAGTGTGGTAGGCTTTGACGATGTCAAGTTTGCCGCAGCCCTTACCCCTCCTCTTACCACTATCAGACAGGAGCGTAATGATCTGGGCCGCTGTGCATATATTATATTGAATTCGCTCATTCACCATATTCCAATCAGCCGCACACAGCTACGTCCGATGCTGATTGAAAGAGAATCTACTGCACGAGTTTCCACCGCACATGCTGCTGAGGAATAGCCTGCATATACACCACCTTCCAAAGGAGTCAAAATTGTTCAAACGCAAACATGTAACCACTTTAATTACATATTCGCTGGTATTTTTCAGTGCAATCTCCATGACAGCCTGCTCTTTTTCGGATGTCTCTTATCTATTTAAGAGTCCCGCACAAAAGCAGGCTATTCTGCACAAATCACCTGCGTTTTGGGAGGATGCCACAAGTGTTAAAGGAAGCAGCAATCTGTCTATCCTGCACAATGTCGCCTTTGAGGGGCAGCCGTACAATGATACAAGACAGTTTGGTGATAACATCCTTATGGTAGGACAGGGCAGCTACAATAATTCCATCATAGAGACCGATGATCAATCTGTTCAGTATTCATTTGATGTATATAATCCCTGGTCCAATGAAATCACGGCAAGCCTCACTCACGACAAAACCGACTGTGATGACTACATGATAAAAGGTGACCGACTCTGGCTCATTAATTCCGATGCCGGCAGGGCAACAATCTATGATAAGGATTTAAAGGAGATAAAAACCTGCAAATATAATCCTGAGGACTATGATGGCAATTGCGATACATCAGATTCTGATGATGGCGATGTGCCGAATCCCGGCAATTATTATGATGTCTCACAGATTGCCACCTCCGCTGACGGAAAATATGCTCTCGTGTCAGGTGTCACACCCGATACCTACAAATATGCAGTCTCAGATATAAGGATTGACGATAACACAGTGCTTTCAACCTACGAAGGACAAAGTTTTTCCATGTCATGTGTCGACTCAAAGGGCTTTGTAATCGAGGCAGATACTGCCAACAATATTTGGAACTATCATTCATCCGATGGAGAAAACAGCTTTTTTTCACTGCCGGATGTGGTGGATGTGACTTTGGCAGAGGATGGTGACATACTAATACGATGTCAGGATTTATCCTCGGACAACATCATCAGTTACTATAAATATTCACCCGCCACCGGTGTCAGTTCATCCTTTTCATACAACCTGGCAACACGAAGCACAGGCAAAATGTCCGACAGCCCATCCGACTCTGCGGCAGCCGATACCAAGACCTACTGTTCTGCCAACTCGGTATATCTGCCTGATGCAAACTGTGTGATGATGCTTTTGTACACAGCGCAGTGCAACCCGGAAATTCTCATCTGGTCACTCGACAAGGGCAAGAATGACAGCAAAGCCGAAATCACGTCATACAATGACTGTGATGCACTGCTACAGGCCTTGCGCGATGACGGCTCTTATGTATCCCCATATTCTGCCATAGACCCCTCTGACAGTACCGATGAAAATCAGGAGGCTATGGAGGAAGCCGGGAAGGATTCCGACTACAATACATACGGCGATGAGGTCACTCTGGTCCCCGACACCGCGTCATATGACTGGGGTGATTTATCCGACATAAATGCACGTATCACAGCCCTTGAACAGAAATACGGCTTTTCCATATATTTCGGGCCTGAGGTGCCAAAGAGAATTGATTACTACGATATCCATCAATTCAAGAACAAGGATAAGCTGTCGATCGCTCTGGATTCGCTTGAGGAAATACTTGACTGTTTCCCTGATGACTTTTTCACACAGCTGTGTTATGGCGATATAAGAGGCATGCGAATCTATCTGTGCGGTGATATTTCATCAGGCCACTCAGATATGATAAATGAGCCAAGTGGATTCGTAAATATAATAAACAACCACAATGTAATAGTTCTAAACTGCAACTACAGCTGGGATTTCAGCTACACTGTAGGCCATGAGATTTCCCATCTGATTGACCAGAAGCTTACATTCATACACACCTACGATGAAAAGAGCGAGTTTTCTGAGGGGAAATGGAACAGCTTTAACCCTGACAGCTTCTCTTATGATGATAGCTACGCAAACTACAATCCGGATGATCCATCGAACCACATATCCGGGTATTTCATTGATTCCTACGGCATGACCTTTGCAACAGAGGACCGCTCTGAAATATTCGGAACCGCGATAGATGATTATATTAACGGCATCTATGATGATGCAAGATTCACAGATGATTCGCCGATACGAAACAAGCTGGACTACTACAGCAGATGTATCCGTGATGGCTTTGATACAAAGGACTGGCCTGATACGATGGCATGGGAGTCTGTGCTTACCGCCACCGGGGCGCAGGCCGATTAAATGATAATTTCAGAATAACACAAAAACCTCAAGTCATACGACTTGAGGTTTTTTAATGGGCAGAGATGGATTCGAACCATCGAAGCAAGTTGCAGCAGATTTACAGTCTGTCCCCTTTGGCCACTCGGGAATCTGCCCATGTATTCAATTACGATACTTGCATAGTTTATCACAATAGATGTGATTATGCAAGCATATTTTATCGTAACCAAATTATTTTCTTTAATACGTGGATTGCGCGCCTGGGACGATACTTTGGTGGGGGATTGATGCCCTCGCTTTCGCTACGCTACGCTGCTAAGAGTCTGTAGGAATTATGCTTTTAATCTTTCTATGACAGACGAAACCGGCTTTTATGCGCCGTCCATGGCGCATAACGCCTTGCCCAGCCGTCCATGGCCGGGCATTTCTGCTCCTCTAAGCATAATTCTGACAGACTCTAAGCAACTTCTCTATGCGCTCCAGTAAGGGCATCAATCCCCCACCAAAGCACCATCCCGGGCACACAATCCCTTACTTTGTAGCTATAATATAGAAATTAAAAAAGACAGCCTGCGATCGGCTGCCTTTTAGGAGAAGGTATTTTTACTATGGGGTATAGCAAAAACTATATAATGTATTGGGGGGTTTTTACGGTTATTATAATATCACGGTTATAACGATAAGTGTTCACAAATTGCATAAAAATCGTAGTTTGTTTTTATGCAATTTGTATAGTACTTTAGTTATATTTAATATTTTTCATATAGTGATTCTGCACAAAAGTATAGTTATTTTTTAAATATTATGTCCAACTGTTGTTTTGCTGTCCTCGTCAAACAGTGCTTCAAACTCATCTCTTGTGATTTTCTCCTTCTCAAGAAGAAGTGCTGCACATCTGTCAAGCACATCGCGGTACTCTGCTATCATGCTCTTTGCCTTGTCGTACGACTCGTCGATGATACGCTTTACCTCGACATCGATTGCCGATGCTATGCCCTCGCTGTAGTTCTTTGCATGGGCGAGGTCTCGTCCGATGAAGACCTCCTCCTCATCATCAGCATAGCAGATAAGGCCGATATTGTCTGACATACCGTATTTGGTAACCATCTCGCGCGCAAGCTTTGTAGCCTGCTTGATGTCCTGTGATGCACCTGTTGTGATATCGTCAAACACAAGCTCCTCTGCGACACGACCGCCTAAGTCTACTACGATTTCCTGAAGCATACGTCCCTTTGTGTTGAACATCTCATCCTTCTCAGGCAGAGGCATGGTGTAGCCTGCTGCGCCTGCTCCTGTAGGGATGATTGAAACTGTGTATACAGGTCCCACATCCGGAAGCAGATGGAAAAGGATTGCATGTCCTGCCTCGTGGTAGGCTGTGATGCGCTTTTCCTTGTCAGAGATGATACGGCTCTTCTTCTCAGCTCCGATACCAACCTTGACGAAGGATTTTCTGATATCATCCTGTGTGATATATTCTCTGTTTTCGCCCGCTGCACGGATTGCTGCCTCATTCATCAGATTCTCAAGGTCTGCACCTGTGAAGCCTGCGGTAGTCTGTGCAATCTGCTTTAAGTCTACATCCTCTGCAAGAGGTTTTTTCTTGGCATGGACACCTAAAATTTCTTCTCTGCCGCCCACATCCGGTCTGCCTACTACAACCTTTCTGTCGAAACGTCCCGGACGCATGATAGCAGGGTCAAGTATATCCACACGGTTTGTGGCTGCCATGACGATAATGCCCTCATTGACACCAAAGCCATCCATCTCGACAAGCATCTGGTTCAATGTCTGCTCACGCTCGTCGTGTCCGCCGCCCATTCCTGTGCCACGGCGTCTGGCTACTGCATCAATCTCATCGATAAATACGATACAAGGCGCATTTTTCTTGGCATCCTCAAACAAATCTCTCACTCGTGAGGCTCCGACTCCGACGAACATCTCCACGAAATCAGATCCTGAAATGGTGAAAAACGGTACCCCTGCCTCTCCGGCTACTGCCTTGGCAAGGAGAGTCTTACCTGTTCCCGGAGGTCCTACAAGAAGGACACCCTTTGGGATTCTTGCTCCAAGTCTGGTGTATTTTCCCGGATCACGAAGGAAATCAACTATCTCTGCAATCTCCTCCTTTTCCTCCTTTAGGCCTGCTACATCGGAAAACTTGATATGGTTCTCCTCCTGTGTAGTGAGCTTCGCACGGTTCTTGCCGAAGTTCATCATCTTGCCACCGCCGCCCTGTGCTGCTGCGTTGTTGTTCATCACTGCAAAGAGTATGAACATGGCTCCGAATACCAAAAGATACGGAAGCAGTGTCATAATCCAGCTCTCAGCCGGAACATCCGCAACTGTATAGTCGGTGTACCCTGCTTTTGTCATGGTCTTTTCGATATTGTTTACATCTGATACATAAAGCACCTTTGATGTGCCATCCTTGAACTTCACCTCCAGACTTCCTGTCGGTATCTCCCTGTTTTGCACTACCTTTACGCTCTTCACCTGATTCTTGTCAAGATCCTTCTCGAACTGACTCTGTGTGTAAGAGTTTGATGTAGCCCCGGCGCTCAGCCAGTACCAGATGCAGATTACTGCAAATACAATGATAATGTATACGCCTATTCCGCGCATACCGCTTTTTTGTTTATTCAATTTACTTCTCCTTTTTATTTTATTTCGCCCTCGACGAAGCCGATGTAAGGCAGATTTCTGAACCTCTGATCATAGTCAAGGCCATAGCCTACCACAAACTTATCAGGAATCACAAAGCCCACGTAGTCTACATTTACATCATCAACCACACGGCGCTCAGGCTTGTCCAAAAGTGTACAGATTGTGAGACTCTTCGGGTTTCTTTTGGCAAGGAGCTTTGAAAGCCTGCTAAGAGTATTTCCCGAATCAATGATGTCTTCTATGATGATGACATTCTCTCCCTCGATAGAATGCTCAAGGTCCTTTTTAATCTTGACATCGCCTGATGACTCTGTGCCTGAGCCATAGCTGGATACCGACATGAAATCCATAGTCATAGGCAAATCAATTCTCTTTGCAAGCTCAGTGGTAAAGAATATTGAGCCCTTGAGTATGCAAATGAGATATACTGACTGTCCCCTGTATTTTTCTGTGATTTGCGCTCCAATCTCTGCAATACGCTTATTGAGCTGCTCCTCTGTCAGATAAACCGAAATATCATATTTCTTTGAAAAATCCATTTTGTTTTCCTCCGTAAAATGTGATCTTAAGTACTTTTCCTGTCTGTGGTGTGACAAGTGCGCTGCAGCCGGATCTGTATCCGATAATGGCATGCACCAGTGATTCATGGGCTATGAGCCACAGCCCCGCTCTCTGCTGTGCAGGAATTTTATCACCTGTAAATACCTGCTTCAGCTTCTTATGATGGCCCTCGTCATCCACAATTATATAGTCACCGGCTTTTCTTGTTCTTATTTCAAAGCCTTTCTTCATCTTATCATAATCAAACCATTTCGTATATGGTTTTTTGGGAATTTCGTCCATTTTACCATTAAAATCTTGTATACAAAGTGTGACATACGAGCCATCTGCCGAAAGCTTTATGTTTTTTTGCTCTCCCGTGGCACTCAGTGCCTCAAGCTCTTTTTGCGTAATGTGAATTTCTTCTTTTTCATCGTCACACCTTTCGGCGAAGAGTATCACATCGCCAAATGATTTTTCCGCAATAATTCCATATGGCAGATTGATTTTTCTGCCCGACTGCTGCCCTGCAAGCTTCACAAGTGCACCGATATGTGTGCTCGTTATGTCCTTGAGCCGCCCTGATGCCAGATGTATACACTCGCGCGCCACTCCGCTTTTTAATGCCGGATGCAGACTCTCAAAGCGACTGATTTCAAGTATCACCCTGCCTTCTTTTTTTGAAACCATGCTGTCACACGCCTCTTTTAGCTGCTGCTCGTAAAAATCATTCATCACCGCAAGCTGTCCTGCGCTCTCATTGATATGCTCTATCGCCCTGTCATTAATCTGCAAAAGCAAAGGAAACACATCATGGCGCAGCTTGTTTCTGGAGTAGGCTGTGTCAGTGTTTGTGGCATCGGTGACAAAAGCCTGTCCGTTTTCCTTCAGATATTCCTCTATCTGTGCGCGTGTTGCTGATAAAAGCGGCCTGATATAGGTGACACCGTTCTTCACGGAAACCGGATGCATGCCGGATAGTCCCTTCGCTCCGCTTCCGCGAAGCATCTGAAAAAGAACTGTCTCTGCGTTGTCCTCCATATGGTGCGCAACTGCAACGACTGCCTGCCTGCTGTTACCCTGCTTTTGGTCTGCTGCATAGGCAGTTTCGCAAGGATACCTGCCTGCCTCCTCTTCAAACGCCTCATAGCGCAATATCCTGGCGGCCTCCTCCAGTCCAAGTCCATGACTTGCTGCATATTGCGGTACATCCACGGAATGCACATGACACGGTATGTTAAGCCTCTCGCAGAGATCTGACGCAAACCTCGCATCCTCCCTGCTCTCGGCTCCTCTGATGCCGTGCTCCACATGTACTGCCTCCAACGCAAAATCAAGCTCATCTGCGCACTGTCTTTTTATCTCATTTAACAGCAGCAGAAGGCAGACCGAATCCGCACCACCCGACAACGCAACAAGCACCGTGCTATGATTTTTTATCATTTTGTTTTCCAGAATATATTCTTTTGTCCGTCTAATCATTATTTTTCCCAGATTCCTATTGCAACTACCGTCATATCATCCATGGCGTATCCACCTGTGTCAAGCAGCACCCTGTCCAGAATTTCCTGCGCCATCACGCCTGCATTGTCACTTTTGACGCCTGCGATGATATCCATAAGCTTCCCCTGTCTGTCCTTTACATGCAGATATTCTAGCACACCATCCGTTACCATGACAAGGAAATCGCCACTTTGAAGTGTATTTTTTGAATGTTTGCTCTCCTGCCAGACATCGACCCCTGCCGGGAGTGATTCATTTTCTATAACACTCACTTGTTTCCCTGATTTGATAAATGACGGTGCAGCGCCTGTTTTGGCCAGCTCAAGCTCACCTGTGTACATGTCTATCGTGGCAAAATCAACCGTGGAATAGGACTCCTCGCCCGCCGATATGACCATGGCAGAGTTCATCAGCTTTAGGGCACTTTCCCTGCTAAAGCCGGCCTCCAAAAGCTTTTCAAGCAAATCCACCACCAGTGTGCTCTCGGCCTGCGCCTGCTTGCCCGAGCCCATGCCATCAGATACACATACATGATACATGCCATCATCCAGCTGAAACATGCTGCAGCTGTCGCCATTTGCCTGAGAGCCGGTCTTTTTTTTGGTCGCCACCCCCGAAAGTGCATAGAACTGATTCTCCTCGTAAAGCACAATAGATGTCCTCTCATCGGATATTATTGAAACTGTCCCATGTGCCTGCCTGAGCTTCACTCCCATGGCGCGTGAAACCGCCTGCACATACTTTGAAATTTCAATCCCGCCATCTATCCTGGTGCAGACATCTGCCTTTATACATACCTGCTGCCTTGCGTTCTCATAAATATGGGCATTTTCCACCTGTATACCAGCCTCTTTTGTATATACATAAACTCTTGTAAGACGCAGCCTTCTTTTTTTATCAATACATTTTTCAGCCCTGCACCAGCTATCCATGAGCTCTGCCATAGCGTCAAGCTGTGTGGCTATGACGCGTCTGTTTTCCGTGAGACGCCTGTACCAGGCTTCATTTAGCTCAATACGGGCAAATGCCTCTGTGGCGGCTTCCACCATGCGCGTATAGTGCGGGCAGCCATCCACATATCTGTTTTGCACAATTTCCTCTGTTTTCATACGTTTGCGCACTGCATCAGCAAGCATTTTTATACTGTCGGAAATCGAAGCCCCGCTTGTCCAGCACACACTGCAGCCCTCACAGCATGCACAAAGTCTCCCTGTCACCTCAAGCTGTATTTTCTCACTCTCATCAGGGATTTTATCTGCCGTACAATTTACAGCCATGACATTTGCAGTCGAAATAATGCCTGAAAGTCCAGAAACTGCTGTGGCAAATGCCTCCTCCCTGTCGGGCAGAAGTCCTGCTATGACCGGGTTTTCATTGTGCTCAAGAGCCCTTAAATATTCGCATGCTCTGCAAAGCGCAAAGGCCATCGAAAACACAACAAGGCTCTCTGCTACCGACAACACTATCTCATCCGTATCCGGCCTTCCCAGAAATGTTACCGACAGATTCATCACCGCCGTGGCACAAGCTGCCACAACGGCTGTTGTCAGACATCCGTTTTTACTGCTTTTTCTCACAAATAGCCTTTCCCCAAAGTAAATCACCGCAATAATAAAGAGATACTTACATATCGACGGTATCGATATAAAGTATCCCATTCCAATAATTAATCCTATGTAAAAAATAATCGTATGCCCACTGCTCAGACAATATACTCCATACACTGCAGGTATCAGCGGATAACAATCCATCACACACACCAGTGTGGATGCAAATGCCATAAGCCCCCACACGGCCTTTTTTAAATTTGCACTCCTCATCTTTTTGCCTCCATCTTTTTTCAACGATTATATGTGGTCAAAAACGAAGGTTTTGACGAAAAAGCGCAACTATATCTTCAAAAATTATTTGTCCTTTTCCTTGAAGATTATTTCATTGTCATACGCAAGCCCCAGCTTGCTCTTTGCTATATCCTCTATGTACTGGTCACTCTGCATATACTGCTGCATGCTTTCTATCTCATCAGCACGCTCCGATTCTTTAGTGTACTGCTTTTCAAGCTCCGCTTTTTGTGCGGCATATGTAGATTCCTTCTGCTTTAGCTGCACAACCTGGACTACCATAACCACAAGAAATGCTATAACTATGATAGAAACACTTAAAGTTCCGCCCCTTCTCTTTGCACGACGTTTACTCATTATTCCTCCTTAGGTGCTTATCTGAATATCCTGCCAAACATTTTATCTTTTTTTCCGGTCACCTCCGGTACCTTCGAATACGTAATCATGTCTATCTCACCTTCTATATCGGCTTCTCCCTTCTCAAGGTTTAACCTGTTTACGTGAAGATCCTTGCCCTTTAGGTCAAGCATGCCTAGCTCCGTCTCCAAAAGTATCTCTCCCACATCAAAGGAGAGCACATCCAAAATGCCTGTAAAGCTGCCTGTTCTGCGATTATTCAAGATAAGCTTATGACTCTTTGTGCCTGATATTTCTTCCATTTCCTGTCCCTCACATATTTTTTATATGTCCCAAAACAGCCTCACATATGGCTGCCATCTGTGGAATCACATATGTAAATATATGCCGGGATTCATGAAAATATAACCTATATATACTCAAAAAGATCTTTTGCTTCTTCCTTCTTTGTTGTGTCAAGGAGATTTAACACCTTAACCTTGACTGTCTTTTGTCCAAATGCTATCTCTATTATGTCTCCGACCTTGACATTTACAGATGCCTTTGCCGGCCTGCCGTTTACTGTGACACGGCCTGCGTCACATGCCTCATTTGCCACTGTACGTCTCTTTATCAGACGTGATACCTTCAAAAATTTGTCTAATCTCATTGTTACCTCTGTGTCTTACCTATAATAAATCAATTCATAACTATTACCCTGATTTCAATGGATATAGTCAAAAATGGGCGGAGCCTTAAAGGCTTCACCCATTCTTCTACTCCGGATAGTCTGACTTATTAGTTAAGAGAATCTTTTAAAGCCTTTCCAGCCTTGAACTTAGGAGCCTTAGATGCTGCAATTGTCATCTCAGCGCCAGTCTGTGGATTTCTTCCTGTTCTTGCTGCTCTCTCAGATACCTCGAAAGTACCGAATCCAACTAACTGGATCTTCTCGCCTTTCTTTAACTCCTCAGCAACAACATCTGTGAATGCCTTTAAAGATGCCTCTGCGTCCTTCTTTGATACTCCGGCCTTCTCTGCCATAGCTGCAACTAAATCTGCTTTGTTCATGATAAAATTCCTCCTCTGGATTTTCATAATTTATATAATTCGAGCTATATTCCCAAATTACCTACAAGAATATATATACTTGTTTTTATGGGGTTTGTCAAGGAAAATGCGCTATTTCCTAGGCTTTTATGTACTTTTACCATTCTTAAAACCTTACTTTGAACTTAATAAAGAGGTTAATGTTGAAAGATAATCTGATATATCTTTATTTATCAGACTATATCCCGAGCTGTCAGATGATTTACTGTCGGTTTCAGTGATGTATGTCTGAACTTTTCTTAACAGACTTTCCACAATAATAATATATCGTATAGTCATTTACTTTTCAATTAAATTCACTATATATATGCATTACTGTTTACACTATGGCATGCAGATACTCCTCGCGCTCCCCGCTTAGCTGTATGAGCTGTGCAAGCTTATCCACATCACGGTCGCATACCCATGACTTGCGCGAGTTGCTATAGTGATTGCAGAGCTTACAAAATTTTTCAGGAAACAAAAGCAGTGCTTGAAGCAGTCTCATTGATGTATCATCAAGACTTCTTACGCTGCAATAGCTGTCAAGAATTGCATCTGCAACCGCTGTATCCCAGTGATTTTTTTCGAGCATCTTGCGCATGTACTCCGCAAGATCAGTTTCCGGATATCCCGGATGCATGGTCTCGAAATTGACAGGGAGCCATCTTCCGGACTGTGTATACACGACATTGTGCTGGTTGAAGGCTCCGTGACAGTATGTCGGAACCAACGTTTTACTATTTTCCAGCTCACACAATATTTCCGCCGATTTCTTCCCCTGCTCTAAGAATCTCTCATAGCATTCATAAAACAGATGCTCAAAAGCATTTGTCTTGCTGCGACGCAGTATGTAGTTTTTAAGCTTTACTATCTGCGCACATTTTCGCTGAGCTTTTTCATGCAGGCTTTCTACCTCAATATCCGAAGGCAGAGGATACTTTTCCAATATATTGTGCAGCTGCGCTAATGCCCTGCTGCCGCCACGCATATCATCTATGCTGTCCGTACTGCACTCTCTGCCTGCTCTGTAATCCTTCAATATGTATGCGTCCTCACAGTTATCTCGCGATATGATACACTGCTCCTTTGTCTGTGATATCTGCTCCACATCCATACCGTTTCTCTGGATAAATGCCAGCGTATCCCGCAGGGTGCATGCCCTTTGCTCATGCCCTCTGTACGGCACGAGCAGCTTCTGCCCGATGCCTGTATCACATATATATGCTCCTCTGCCTTTTATTATCCTGCTTACTGTAAGCTCATATTTTTCCAAAGCCACTTCCGGCTGATTATACAAAAAAATCCCCCCTCATATGATTAATGCATCATAACTATTCAGATGCTTTTTAATCATATGAGAGAGGTTATTATTTTATTCGCAAGCTCTTTAAGTTTTTGTGCTTCATTGAGCGATGGGTCATCAAGCACCTGCTCATAAAGCCTGTCCAAGATATCTCCAAGCTTCGGTCCCGGCTCTACTCCCATTTTAATCAGGTCGCTGCCATTTATTTTCATTTCCTTTTTGGATACACACTGGTGGTCTGCGAGGATTTTCCTGTATACACGCTCATATTCTGCGATGTATTCAAGCTTTTCTGCGCGCTTATACATGCTCTGTCCGAGTGTATCGGCTCTTTTCACCTCAAATAACAGCGGAAAAAGCTCTGTTCCTATGCGGCTCATGGCTCGCCTTACATTGCGCTCTGTGATGGCCGGACGGTCATCATGCTCTTTTACGAGCTTACAACAACAGTCTGTAGTCCTGTTATCAAACTTAAGGCGCCTGAGTATCTTTCTTGTCATATCAGCTCCCACAACAGGATGCTTCTTGAAATGATTCTGGCCTTCCTCGTCTGTCGTAATGCACACAGGCTTTGCCACATCATGAAGCAGCATAGTAAGCCTTAGGATTTTGTCCGCTCGCACATGCTCCAAGGTATGAAGTGTATGCTCGCCGACACTGTACATATGGTGCTTATTGTGCTGAGGTGTCTGCATCATCACATCAAACTCCGGCATGAATACCGCTGTGAGTCCAAGCTCATACAAATCTCTCATCATCTGCGGATGGTCTGATGTCAGAAGCTTCACAAGCTCCACCTGGATTCGCTCTGCGCTGATCTTTGACAATGCAGGGGCAAGCTCTTTTATGGCTGCTTTAGTCTGTGCCTCTATATCAAAGCCAAGCTGGGCTGCAAATCGCACCGCACGAAACATCCTGAGTGCATCCTCACTGAACCTGTCGTGCGCACAGCCCACACATCTGATCACATGTGCTTTTAAATCTCCTATGCCGTCAAATTCATCGACAAGCCCTGCCCTGTGATTATATGCCATGGCATTGATTGTGAAGTCACGCCTCTCCAGATCAAGCTTCAGATTGGAGGTAAAGGTAACCTCCTTTGGATGGCGTGCATCCTCGTACTCTCCGTCTATCCTGTAGGTGGTGACCTCATAGCCCACATGCTCCAGCATGACCGTGACTGTGCCATGCTGGATACCTGTGTCTATCGTATGGTCAAATATCGCTTTGACCTGCGCAGGCTTTGCAGATGTGGTGATATCCCAGTCCTGCGGTGTCCTGCCAAGGAGACTGTCACGCACGCATCCACCTACCGCATATGCCTCAAAGCCATGCTCGTAGAGCGTGTCTATTATGAAGTTGACATTCTGCGGTAAATCTATGCGCATCGTTGGATTCTCCTTTTTTATTTTGAATGACGCTCGCCGGAGGGGCACATTGCCACAGCATACAACTGTGACACATGCTCTCATAACTCCTTAGTCTGGTGAGAGTAAATACCTCCTGCGGCAGAGCTTATTAGGCGCTAAAAAATCAAACGCGCTTACGCTTGAACGAGTATTTTTTGCGCCAGCTTCAGCCGCAGGTGGCATTAACTCTCACACACGACACGTCGTAAATCGAGCATGCGCCACAGCCGTATGCTGCGTCAATGCGCCCCTCCGGCGAGCTGTTTATCATAATAATATACAAAAGTAATAATTAATTCGCGAAATAAACTCTCGTAGGCGCGAATTTAGTATGCCTTGCCCCAGTATACAAGTTTATGCGCCGGCTTTCCACAGCATACACATACGTCGGAAATCTGCTCCTGGTCACCAAATGGCATACAACGGCTTGTAACTGTTGTGTCCTCTTTGATTTTGTTCTCACAGGCCTCGTCTCCACACCACATAGCACGGATAAAGCCAGGCTTTGTCTCTGCGATTGCCTTGAACTCATTGTAGTCGTGTGCATCGTTTATATGGCTTGCAAGGAATGCCTTTGCCTTCTCGAGCATGTCATTCTGCATTGTCTCAAGTACCTCTGCGAGCTTCTCATTTACCTCATCGAGTGAGACAACGATTTTCTCTCTTGTGTCTCGGCGGACGATAACGCACTGGTTTTTCTCGATATCCTTTGGTCCAATCTCGATACGTGTTGAGATTCCCTGAACCTCCTGTGCTGCGAACTTCCAGCCAGGTGTCTTGTCGGTTGCATCGATTTTCACGCGGAAATCCTTTGAGAGCTTGTCCTTGAGGTCGTATGCCTTGTCAAGGACGCCGTCCTTCTGCTGCTGGATTGGAATGACCATAACCTGTGTTGGTGCAATCTTTGGTGGAAGCACGAGTCCTGAGTCATCTCCGTGAACCATGATGATAGCTCCGATAAGACGTGTTGAAACGCCCCATGATGTCTCATGACAGTACTGTAATTTATTGTCCTTGTCTGTGTACTGGATGCCGAAGGCCTTAGGGAAGCCGTCACCAAAGTTGTGTGAGGTTCCTGACTGGAGTGCTTTTCCGTCATGCATGAGAGCCTCTATTGTATATGTAGCCTCTGCTCCGGCGAACTTCTCCTTGTCTGTCTTTCTTCCCTTTACCATAGGGATTGCAAGGTATTTCTCACAGAAATCCGCATAGATGTTTAACATCTGTACTGTACGTGCCTCTGCCTCCTCGGCTGTTGCATGAACAGTATGTCCCTCCTGCCATAAGAACTCTGATGAGCGGAGGAATGGACGTGTTGTTTTCTCCCAACGCACTACTGAGCACCACTGGTTATATACCTTTGGAAGGTCTCTGTGTGACTGTACTGTTTTGCTGAAAAGCTCGCAGAAAAGTGTCTCTGATGTAGGTCTTACTGCAAGTCTCTCCTGAAGTGTCTCAAGTCCGCCCTGTGTGACCCATGCGACCTCAGGTGCAAAGCCCTCTACGTGATCCTTTTCCTTCTGGAGCAGGCTCTCCGGAATGAACATTGGCATGTATACATTCTCTACACCTGTCTCTTTGAACATTGCATCGAGATTTTTCTGTATATTCTCCCAGATGGCATAACCATTGGGCTTAAAGATCATGCATCCCTTTACAGATGAATAATCCATCAACTCTGCTTTCTTCACAACGTCTGTATACCATTGTGTGAAATCTTCCTCCATGGAAGTGATGGCCTCTACTAATTTTTTCTCCTTAGCCATTGCTTTTCTCCTTTTTTATTGAAATATTCTATGATATACAGGGCTTTTATGTCTCACCCATGCCCTGCACCACGCATAATTTTACTAACATATATTATTCCATAAGCGAGCTGATGTCAATAAGCCTAAAAACTTGTTGTGCGGTATTTTTCATGTTTTTTTGAGCATTTTTGATATCCATAGCCTCGTTAAGCGTTGTTGCCCCTCTTACAATAGGGAAAAACGCATCTATGCCTTCTTTATTACATGCCACTGCATCGTCAGTGACACTCCCTGCAAGTGCGATTACTTTACAGCCGTTTTTTCTGCCTGCTTTTGCCACTCCTACAGGCACCTTTCCCATGGCGCTCTGTCCATCAAGCCTGCCCTCTCCGGTCACTACGATATCGGCATTTTTCAGTTCCTTGTCAAGCTGTATTGCGTTTAGCACTATATCTATGCCGGATTTAAGCTCCACGTTCTCAAGTCCAAAAAGAAACGCAAAGCCAAGACCTCCTGCAGCGCCTGCTCCCGGTGTCTCGCTGAAGCTTTTTCCCGCATACTCCTCAACACAGTCTGCATACTGTCTCATCATTTTATCCATCTGTGCCTTTTCATGCTCCTGTACGCCCTTTTGCTTTCCAAAAATGTATACGCAGCCCTGCTCTGTGCACAGTGGATTAGTAACATCACATGCTATTTTGAAATGACACTGCTTCAATTCTGAAGGAACCTTATCAGCCTTTATCTTTTTTACCCTTGCAAGCGAGCCAAATACCGGAGGAAGAATATTGTCATCATCATCATAAAACTCATAGCCGAGCGCCGACAGCATTCCTATACCGCCCTCAGTGGTTGCGCTTCCGCCTATTCCGATTATGAAATTCCGACAACCCTTGTGCACGGCATCCAATATCATCTCTCCCACACCCAATGAGGTCGCTTTCCATGGATCAGGTTTACCTTCAACAAGTGTGATTCCTGATGCTTCTGCCATTTCCATAACAGCCGTATCATCCTCAAGTACTCCATATGTTGCGTGCACCTTTTGTCCCATCGGTCCTGTTACATCAACATGTTCATATGTGCCATTCATGCCCTCTACCAAAGCGGTTACAGTTCCCTCGCCACCATCTGCAAGTGGTCTGACCACCACATCTGCTTTCGGCATTGCCGCCAATATACCTTCTTTACAGGCCATCCCGGCCTGCATGCTTGTCATGCTTCCTTTAAATGAATCAATTGCTACTACAACCTTCATTTTACCATTCCTCTATTTTTGTTTATATGTGGTTCAGTAAGGTATACATCGAATTGCATACATCGATAACACCTTTTTCCTCTAATTGTATTATTTTATCATAATTTTAAAGTCAGGTGTAGTTTCCAAAAACAATTTGAAAGTGCATTTTCATGAAATTTATGCTAGAATAACATGTTGTTATATTATGCTAAGGAGAATTTAGAATGAAAAACTATAAACGAGGACTGACAGCAGGAATCCCGATTGCGCTGGGATATCTGTCAGTTTCATTTACTTTTGGAATTATGGCGGTGTCATATGGACTATCCTGGTGGCAGGCTGTGCTCATTTCGATGACCACTGTCACATCTGCCGGACAGTTTGCAGGCATCGGAATTATGATGCATCCGGGACAGTATTTCCAGATGCTTATTTCACAGATTACTATTAATATAAGATATTCCTTTATGTCGATTTCGGTTGGACAGAAGGCGGATTCCAGATTTAGCGGAATTTCCAGATGGATACTCGGCTTTATGATGACTGATGAGATTTTTGCCGTGGCAAGCCAGGAGGATTCTGTGAGCAGAAGCTTCTTTGCAGGGCTGTCAACTCTTCCATACATAGGCTGGGCTGTCGGTACGCTGATAGGTGCTATACTGGGAAGCATTCTGCCGGATAGGCTTATGAGTGCGCTGAGTCTTGCTATTTATGGCATGTTCGTGGCTATCGTGATTCCTGAGATGAAGAAATCGCGGGCTGTCGTGTTTGTTGTGCTGCTTGCACTCGTGCTTAGCTGCATGTTTTACTACGTACCGTTTTTGTCAAGGATTTCAAGCGGTATCACCATCACTGTTGTAGCCATTGTGGCTGCAGTTATCGGTTCGCTGCTGTTTCCGGTTGCAGATGATACTGATAAGGAATGATTTATTAAATATTTGATAATAAGCGTATAAGGAGATTTTACATAATGAAAAACAGTGTATTTTTTATATATTTACTCATACTCGCGGGCTCCACATATCTGATCCGCGTTATTCCTTTTATCGCAATAAAAGAAAAGATCAACAACAGCTTCGTGCGATCTTTTCTATACTATATTCCGTATGCAGTTTTAACCGCCATGACTATTCCGGCAGTGTTTTATGCTACTAACTGGTGGGTTGGTGCAGCAGCAGGACTTATCGCGGCAGTGATATTTGCATTAAAGGGCAAGGGGCTTACAACCGTCGCCGTGGCTTCCTGTGTGGCGGTATTTATTGTAGAGCTGTTTCACTAATTATTTATTTTCCCACTTGATAAGCCATAACTAAAGTGATAAAATTTCGAACTGCGCGTTTATATTTTTTTAATAAATATTTTACAATTACCGAAAGGATAAATCAGCTCAGAAGTGAAAATGCAAATACCACGATGCCAAGTATTACAAGCACAATACCTGTGGCACGGTTTAAGGTTTTTGCGGATGCCTTGTTTGCAAAGACCGCTGCAATTCTCGCCCAAAGGAGTGTAAATGCAATACATAAAATCAGCACAAACCCGTCCGGTTTTCCACCGATGGCAAAGTGCGAGGCAGCTCCTGTAAAGGCTGTAAATGCCATGATAAATACGCTCGTTCCAACTGCAGTCTTAAGCTCATAGCCAAGCACTGATGTGAGGATGAGGAGCATCATCATACCGCCTCCCGCACCTATGAAGCCACAGATAAATCCGATAAGCACACCGCAGATGATTGACTGGATAGCTCTCTTTTTAGCTGAAACTCCCTGCATGGCCTCCTTTGTTGTCATGACAGGACGGACTATAAACTTGATTCCGAGTAAAAATGTCATAAATACCGAAAAGCTGCCCATTGTTGCTGACGGCACAAGGCTTGATACATAGCTTCCGACAACCGTGAAGCATAAAACCATTACCATCATTATGAGCCCGTTTTTTACATCAAGGTTCTTGTTCTTTCCATATGTATAGGCTGACACTGCGCTGGCAAGTACATCAGACGACAGGGCTATTCCCACTGCCATATAAGGGTCCATTCCCAAAAATGTAATGAGCATAGGGCTTATTACTGCTGCTGCGCTTAGTCCAGCAAAGCCGGTTCCAAGGCCTGCGCCCATACCGGCAAAAAATGTTACTATTATAGTTATTAATGTGCTCATTTGTGTGATTTCCTCCTGATTATTTCATCCATATTATTCTCAAGCTGTTCCATAACAATCGTCAGTTGCCTTTTCTGCTCCTCATCTATCCCTGCAAACAGATCTGCTGTAAACTGCTGCTGTATACGCCTTCCTCTTTCAATGACAGTCCCAGCCTTTTTTGTACAGACAAGCTCCGTCTTCCTCCTATCATTTTCCACAGGTTTTCTCTCCAAATAGCCTTCATTCACAAGCTTATCAACATTTACAGACACAAGATTTGCCTTGATTTTTCTTATTTCAACTATATCCCTTGCCGTCTTATATTCCGGATTGTTCGCCAGAAACATGAGTATATCAAAGGCTGTCTGTGGAAGCTTTAGCTCATGACACAGTGGTCTGCACTCATCACTGTAGGTTCGCGAAATTTTCTCTGCAAACTCAAAGTTAAATTTCATATGTGATATTCCTTCTTTCCTTTTCCTATTTTGCTGCTTTGTTATACATTTTTGAATTATTCATTTTTGAACTAATTATATATCTCTCTGTCATTTTGTCAAGCGGTTATTGTAATTTATACCCTGCAATGCTATACTTTTTGAGGCATTTTTTCATTAACTATTATGATATGATTTAACAGTTATATAATACCTTGAAAGTATCCTGCAGTCATGGTATTATATGTAATTGGCGCTTTGTTGCACATTTTAAACACCGGCTAATCTACCGGTGATTTTAATTTTAATAACTAAAGCTTCCTACATATATAATGCCGGAAGTTTAAATTACAATCATTTACAATAGGAGGAATTATGAGTCAGGAAACAAATTCAGCCCCTGTAACAGAGAACAAGATGGGAACCATGCCTATAGGCAGACTTGTCTTTAACATGTCTTTGCCTATGATGATTTCCATGCTCGTACAGGCTCTATACAACATCGTGGACAGTATTTTCGTTGCAAAGCTGTCCGAAAACGCACTCACGGCAGTTTCACTTGCCTTCCCTTTGCAGACACTCATCATCGCTGTCGCAACCGGTACAGGTGTAGGTGTAAACGCGTTGCTGTCAAAGTCACTCGGCGCCCATAAATACGACGAGGCCAACAAAATCGGCATCAACGGTGCCGTACTATATGCATTCAGCTACGTAATATTTCTGATTCTCGGACTTACAATCGTAAAGCCTTTTTACATGAGTCAGATTGGAAATGCTGATGTCGAAATCATGGATATGGGTGTGAGCTACCTGAGTACTGTTATGATTTTTTCATTTGGTATTTTTGCGGAAATCTTTTTTGAGAGGGTGCTTACATCGACAGGAAGAACTATTTTCAGCATGACCTCACAGCTTTGCGGTGCCATCACAAATATCATTCTGGATCCTATCATGATCTTTGGACTGCTTGGCTTCCCTAAGCTCGGTGCTACCGGTGCAGCCGTGGCAACCGTTGTGGGACAGTGCGTAGCCGCCGTTGTTGCCTTTGCCTGCAACCACAAATTCAATCATGAAATCAGCCTGAGCTTCAAGGGCTACAGCCCGGATTTCAAAATCATGGGAACCATTTATGCTATCGGTATTCCGTCAATCATCATGCAGTCTATAGGCTCTATAATGACATATGCCATGAACAGAATACTTATCGGCTTTTCATCGACTGCCGCTGCTGTTTTCGGTGTTTATTTCAAGCTGCAGAGCTTCTTCTTTATGCCTGTATTCGGACTGAACAACGGAATCACACCTATCATCGCCTTCAACTACGGTGCACAGAACAGAAAGCGTATGGTTAAGACAATAAAGGTCAGCCTGATAACCGCATTCTGTCTGCTCTTCGTTGGCTTTGCCTGCTTTGAGTTCATACCAAAGGTGCTTCTTGGAATGTTCAGCGCCTCTGACGATATGCTCAAAATCGGTGTTCCGGCGCTCAGAATAATCGGAGTGCATTTCCTCATTGCATGGTTTTGTATTATCGTCGGCACAGTATTCCAGGCTTTGGGAAAAGCAGTCTTTTCCATGATCGTATCAATCATGCGTCAGCTTGTGGTTTTAATTCCTGCAGCATACATCCTTTCAAAGCTTGGTGGACTTCACGCTGTATGGTGGGCTTTCCCGATAGCAGAGGTGATATCCTTTACTGTTTCGACATTATTCTTAATCAGGATCAACCGAACTATCATCTCAAAGATTCCTGATGGAAGCGATGTGCTGTAAGAAATTTTACTTGCGTATTTTCTTACTCTATACGTATTTTATGGAAAAAGTTCAATCTGCAGATACAAACCTCTTTTAAAAAATGCGATTTTGTAGTAAAATTGCCAAAAAGAAAATGCGATTTTGTTATTTTATTAGGAGATTGCAGTGATATGGAGGACTAAGACATGAAATTTATATCGTGGAATGTAAATGGACTGCGCGCATGCGTCCAGAAAGGTTTCCTTGATTTTTTTAACAGTATAGATGCGGATTTCTTTTGTATTCAGGAGTCCAAGCTACAGGCGGGACAGATTGATCTTGACATGCCTGGCTATCACCAGTACTGGAATTACGCCGAGAAAAAAGGCTATTCCGGCACAGCCATTTTTGCCAAAAATGAGCCATTATCTGTGTCTTACGGCATAGGCATTGAGGAGCATGATAAGGAAGGACGTGTCATCACACTCGAATATGACAATTTCTATCTCGTAACCTGCTATACTCCAAACTCACAGAATGAACTGAAAAGGCTGCCGTACCGTATGCAGTGGGAAGATGATTTCCGTGAATACCTTAAAACTCTTGATACCAAAAAGCCTGTCGTACTGTGCGGTGATCTGAATGTCGCACACAATGAAATCGACCTGAAAAATCCAAAAACAAACCGCAAGAATGCAGGTTTTTCAGATGAGGAACGTGCTAAAATGACGGAGCTTTTATGTTCCGGCTTTACCGATACCTTCAGATATTTTTATCCGGATGCCGAGGGTATATATTCCTGGTGGTCATACCGTTTTAAGGCTCGCGAGAAGAACGCAGGCTGGCGTATAGACTACTTTATCACATCAAAGCGCATCAATGATAAGCTGCAAAAGGCAGCAATCCATACCGATGTGCTCGGTTCAGACCACTGCCCTGTAGAGGTTGATATTGAATTTTAAATTTAAGGTTATGTATTTTTACAATCCCTTATGCAACACCCTCTTCTCGAGCGTCTCCCCATCCAAGGTATACTCAACAGCATTATACGCACCGTTTCTGTATGCAAACGTCTCATTGTCATCCTGATAATGCACAAAGCTGCCCTTGCCCGGATATGTCAGTATGCTGATCTTATCCTCTGTAATGTCCTCTGTAGAGCGGATTTCTCCGTCTGCTACAGGGATAATGGCTCCTGCTTTTATGAATACAGGTACTTTATCAAGTGGTGCATTTGCTAAAATATATCTGCCGCCACTGTATTTTTCGCCTGTGTAGTAATCATACCAGTCGCCATCCGGCAGGTAAACCTCTCTTGCCTCCTTGCCCGGTGCGATCACAGGTGCAACCAGTACAAAGCTTCCGAGCATATATTCATCGGAAATATTTCTCACATGCTTATCTGCAGGATACTCGTATACGAGCGGGCGCACGATAGGTGCTCCTGTCTTTTCACACTCATGTGCCAGATCATAGATATATGGGATAAATCTGTATCTGAGCTTTACTGTCTTTCTGACTGCATCTATCGTAGTCTCGTCAAACTGCCAAGGCTCCTGTCTGCGTGTTCCCATCGCTGAATGATTTCTGAAAAACGGCACAAATACTGCTGCCTCATAAAATCTGACAAGAAGCTCCGGTGTAGTATCACTTCCGAAACCGCCTATATCGCTGCCACACATGGCAAGTCCGCTGACTGACAGATTGCACACCTGCTCGAGTGAAAGTGCTATATGTGCCCATATGCTGTGATTATCTCCGGTCCAGCCACCGCAGTATTTCTGGCTTCCGGCATATGCAGCCCTGGTAAGTACAAACGGACGTTTTCCACCATCATTTTTCGCAAGTCCCTCATATGTGGCTTTTGCCATAAAATGTCCGTAAATATTATGAACCTTTTCATGTGCTCCATACTCAAACTGCACATCATCCGGCAGTGGTCCGTTGAAGCTTGCAGGCTCATTCATATCATTCCATATGCCACTGATACCGTGCTCAAGAAGTATCTTTGTCTTGTCTCCCCACCAGCTTCTGACGCTTTGCTTTGTGAAATCCGGAAATACCGATGTTCCCGGCCAGACAGCATTTTCATATACACTGCCATCTGTATCATGTGCAAATGCATCCATCTCCATACCCTCTTTGTACATGAAGTAGTCCTCATCCTTCTTCACACCCGGGTCAATGATGGATATGAGCTTTACACCCCTGTCAGCAAGCTTCTCTGAAAGGCCCTTTACATCCGGGAATTTCTTGTCATCAAAGGTGAATACCCTGTAGCCGTTCATGTAATCGATATCCATATGTATCACATCGCATGGGATATCAAGCTCGCGGAATTTGTCAGCTATATCAAGCACCTCATCCTGTGTGTAATAGCCCCAGCGGCTCTGATGACTGCCGTATATCCATCTCTGATAAAGCGGTGTGGTGCCTGTCAGTGATGTATAAAGTCCTACCACCTCTGCCATATCATTTCCCGGCATAAAATAGTAGTCCAGTTCGCCCTTCTCATGCTCGACGAAATAGTAATCTGTGTTTTCATAACCGAAATCAAAGGTTGTCTTGTATGTATTATCTGCAAAAATTCCATAGCAATATTCATCGCCAAGCACGATAAAAAACGGTATGGATTTGTACAGCGATTTGAAGCTGTCCACATGTGGCGCAGGATCATCTGTGTTCCAGTTTACATATGAATATCCACGCTTGTTGAGGCATCCCGGCTTATCTCCCAGACCGTAAATAGCATCATCCTTTCCAAGCTTTTTGATAATGGTAACAGCGTCAGTTTTTTCTTCATCTTTTCCGACAGTATGTCCCTCAAGCTCTGCTATTGCAAGATCCTCGTACGGATTCTTCTCACTCTTTTTGCGTGCTTTTTCATAATCTGAAAGCACAAGCTTCCCTTTGTAATAAATATCAAGCTTCTCGTTATCCTTCACATTTACAGTAATATCCCTTGCACTTATGACTGCTTTAACTGCTGCATCGCTTACACCGGCTTCTGCTGCGGTTCCCTTGGCATCAGACGCATCCTTGCAGATCACGTTCGGTGTGGCGGCCTTCGGAATGAAGCCCTCCTCGATTGCAACACTTTCGATGCCGGGTTTTTGTGCAACATGCACTATGTTGTTTTCAAATATGGTAACAAACAGACTGCCGTTCTCATAGATCAGCTCTGCTGTGTTGTCCTGTATTTTACAGTTCTTATATGAATTTCCCATTGCATAATCCTCCCTTGAATTATATAGTTTCTCCTGATGTTTCTTATAAAAAACTTCCGTTTACTATAATATTATCATCCATTTTTAATTTTTACAACAAAGAAAGTCACCGGTCACACCTAGTATGACCGGTGACTGGCTCAGGCTGTAAGTATCTCTGTCAATACACCATACAGCTCTGTATCAAGCTCCTTTGCCTTGAGCTCTGATAAAATCACTGTTGTTTTCTTTCCCGATGTAATAAGACCGTAGATTTCATCCTTTAGCACAAAGCCTATCTCTGCCTGATTCAGGAAATCAAAGCATCTTTTTTCGATTTGATTATCAAGCGCTACTGTGTCTTTCGATATTGCAACGCTTATTTTGCTCGCTGTCGATGCATTTACAGTAACGATGAGCTTTCTGTTTTCTTTATCATATTTATTCTTTGCCAATACCTCTTTACCATCCACAGATACCTTTACCTTATCGGCTGCTGCCTCGGTTCTTCTTTCAAAGACAAGCTTATAGGTTCTGTTGTCAGGTATTAATGATGTATCTCCATCTGCCGGAGAAATGACAAACATATCTTTATCCGCAGAATATTTCATATCTGTGGTCACACATCTGCCATCCACATATCCGCAGGATTCATTGTCATCCTCGTATAGCTCAAACTCACCATCAGCCTCCGGGAATACCCTGACACATAATACATCAGGATTTTTGATAACAGATCTTGCATCAAGCTCATCAGCATCTGCACACACAAGTATGCCTCCAGCCTTCGCAAACACAGGTATGCTGCTCAAATCCCTGTAAACCTCCAGCATTCTTCCACCATCATAGCGCATGCCTGTATAGATATCATACCAGATGCCCTCCGGGAACCATACTTTGGTTTTTGCCACATTAAGTCCCTTAATACGTGGAGTTGTAACAGGCGCTGCCATAAGCTGGCTGCCAAAGAAATACTGATTCTTTACCTCATAAGCCTCTGCATTTTCAGGATACTCATAATACATAGGCTCAATCAGCGGCATATTCTCTGCATAGCTGCGATAATTCATGGTATACAGATACGGAATCATACAATGCCTCTGTCTGAGCGCTGCCTCCATCGCTTCCTCAGTCTCTTTTTTAAATCGCCACGGCTCTTTGCCGTTAAATTCGCTGCATGAGCTGTGCAGACGCATTATCGGAGAGAATATACCGTATTGTGTCCATCTGGCTGTCAGCTCATCATCCTTGTAGCCAAGCATATGTCCGCCAATATCATGGCTCCACCATCCATATCCGATGTTTGTCGCTGTCGTTGTAAAATACGGTTGAAAATCAAGCGACTCCCATGTAATATGTGTATCTCCCGAAAATCCAATCGGATATCTATGGCTTCCCGGACCTGCATAGCGCGAAAATGTCATTGGACGCCTGCCGTCTCTTTTATTATCGAGATAATGAAAATGATTAAAAATCCATAGCGGATCCAATCCTTCAACCTTGCAATTGCTGCCCTGCTGCCAGTCAATCCACCAGAAGTCCACACCTTCAGCCTCTCTCGGATGATGAAGATACTTAAAATATGCATCCATAAACTTTGGGCTTGCCGGATCACATACAACCGGGTCCTCATTTTCATAGTCCACGCCCATTTCCTTTGCCATATCAACATACATTTCTTCACAGCCCTGCACACCATCCGCAGGGTGTACGTTCAGGGTAGTATGCATTCCTCTGTCATGGAGCTTTCCAAGAAAGCGCTTCGGATCCGGGAAAAGCTTTTTGTTCCAGGTATATCCTGTCCAGCCGCTTCCGTATTTAGGGTCCACATCAACCTGATGCCAGTCCATATCTATTACTGCTACCGTGAATGGGATATTCTTTTCATCGAATTTGTCCATCAGCTCCATATAGCTTTCTTCTGAGTATTTATAATATCTGCTCCACCAGTTTCCCAGTGCATATCGCGGAAGCATCGGAGTCTTGCCGCAAAGCCTGTAAAAATCATTGAGCGCCTGTTTATAATCATGTCCATATCCAAAGAAATACAAATCAGACACACCTTTTTTTCTTGGCTCAATCCATCCATCGTCAAGTAAAATCTGTGATTTACTGTCATCAAGAATTGAATATCCAAAGCGTGAAACGACACCGTGTCCAAGCTCAACCTCTCCGTTTACGTCATCAAGTGTACGCGCTGTACCCTGCAAATCATGCACCTTCTCGCCATAATGCCAGATGCTGTGATATGCGCTCAGGTTTCCCTTAATCTGTATACTCAGTCCGTGTGATGAGAACTCCTTCTCATTATATATCAGGTGCAGCATTGATGTATGAACCTCAATTCCATCAGCGTTACGCACCACATGATAGCCGGTCTTTGGAAAATCCCTGAACAATACTGTCTGTGTTGCCCTATCCTCGAATACGCCATCTTCACTGTATTCTAGACGGACAAGCGCCTCTGTCAGGAATGTAATCCTGTATTTTTCACCTATTATCATATTGTCCGATAATGCCACCGGACTTGTCTTTACTCTGTATATTTCCTGCATGAAATACTCCCTCTCATATAAATTACGCTATCCCTTGACAGCTGATGCCGCAATTCAATATCCTCTTTTTGTTAAAATTAGTTTAGCGCTAAATCCGATCTACTCCCTGTGCACACGCTTGTTTTCATACATTTTCCATTATCTTGTCAAATCCTTTACCCACTTGTATTTTTTAAAATGTATGAGTGTCCACGGTATCTTTCCAACCTCATCCACGCAGGTACACGCATACACCACAACCACCGGCCAGTTCAAAAAATATGTGCCTGCAACTGCAAGCGGTATTGCTATGCCCCACATCGTCACAGCAAGAGAGTACATATCAAACATCGTATCTCCTCCCGAACCAAAGACACCGTTTATGATGATTTCATTTACCGATCGTCCAATCATGTAGAAGGCAAGTACACCGAATAACTGCTTCAGATACTCTGCAGCCTGCGGTGTGAGCTTTACAAAATGTAAAATCACCGGTGCTGAAACCGCCATAAGCACTGTCATAACAGCTCCACACAAAAATGACAGCTTTGCCATTCTGATGCCATATGCTTTTCCACGCTTTAAATTTCCTGCGCCAAGCTCATTTCCTATCATAATGCCTGCTGCACTTGATATACCTGCACTGAGACAGCAAATGATATCACGCACAACCGCTGCTACGGAGTTGGCCGCTGCCGCATCTGTTCCCATGTGTCCCATAAATGTAGAGTACGATGTAAAGCCTATTCCCCATACAAGGCTTGCTCCGAGAATCGGTCCGGAGCACTTCATAAAATCTGCTGACAGCTCCTTGTTCCTTACAAAAAGCTCCCGGATTTTAAGCCTGATATATCCCGGTCTGTACGAAAATGTGATTGAAAGCATAAGCTCCACTACTCTTGATATGAGTGTGGCAAGTGCCGCTCCCCTCACATTCATGCTCTCGATGCCAAATGCACCATAGATAAATATGGCATTGAGCATTATGTTTATAAGCACTGTAATTGAGCTGACTGCCGCCGCAGTACCCGCGTGCTCTGATATCTTCATCATGACTATATAACACTGCGAAAAACCAGTCAATAAATATGAAAAAGAAGCTATTTTCAGATAGCTTACACCATAATCTATAAGTACCGGCTCGTTTGTGAAAATAAGCATCAGATATCGTGGAAAAAATGCACATGCCACGAAAAACAGCACCGATACTATGCCACATATCCTGATTGCAAGAGCGAATATGTCATCGAGCGCCTTTATGTCCTGCTTGCCCCAATACTGTGCTCCGAGTATTGCAAGCCCTGCTGTAGCTGCTGAAAGAAACATGTTCTGGATGAACTGTATCTGTGTGGCAAGCGAAACCGCTGACATATAGTTCTGGTCCAGTCCTCCGAGCATGAAAGCATCTGCCACCGCCACCAGCGCCAGCATCAGATTCTGCACCATTATCGGAACCATGAGTGTCCACAGCTTTTTGTAAAAATGTGTATCAAATTCTATTGTTTTCATAAGTAAATTTTACCTCTATATATAAATCTCTAAAGGTTTACAAGTATCCGTGTCCATGCTTCGCATAGCCTTTCAAATGACCATGCCGCATTTGCAGGGCTTGTGGACGGCAATGTAACTGCCTCCATTCCTGTCAGAGGAAGCTGATATTTCTTATAAAGCGCCCCTGCTTTATTTCCGTTTGCATATATCTGTTTTATATCGGATGTTTCAAGGATTTTTCTTATATCCGTTGGTGTTACATTTTTGATACTGCTGTCGCTCGAACCCCTGATGTCACAGCTTTGTATCACATCCCATATAGCTATATGATTTTTAAACAGCATATATTTTTTCTCATCTATCGTCTCCGGCACCGGTTCATCCAATAGATACGCAAGCAGCTTCCAGAAACGGTTCTGCTTGTGTCCGTAATAGAAATTGTTTTCCCTGGATTTTACGGATGGAAGCGTTCCGAGGATGAGGATTCGGCTGTTTTCGTCATAGACAGGCTTAAAGGAGTGGGTTATGTGCTCGTATTCCATTAGCCTTTATCACCTCTTATCATCTTTAAACGTTCTCCTTTGTTATTTCAATATTTCTTCCACTTTACAGCTATGTTTTTTACTTTCCTTCCAATAACCAATTCCAACCGCAAGTATCCTTCCTGTGTATATCTTTTGCCCTGCAAGTTTAGGCATAAATTTAAGTGCATACTTTTTATCTATGATTTGTGCAATTGCTTCATCCGGAGTGTGATCTACCTTTAATTCAAGGATTATACAATCTGCAGTTGTATCATATGGATAAAAAATAAAATCTACATATCCTGTTCCGGCCTTATCCTCACGCTCCACACGATAACTGTCCCTTGCTGCAAGATATACCAGATTAACTATTGCAGATAACTCTGTCTCATGATTATACGATAGCAGAGGCACCTCCGTGTTATGCGCAAATTCCAGTATCCTTTCCATAGTCAGCGTGTCCCCTGCCAAGGTTGCCTTAAGCATTTTCTCGGACTCTTTTGCTAAACGGTATACATATCCCAATGACTCATTTTTTACAAGAAGCTCATCAAATTTCTCCATCAGCTCTCTGTTTGGAATGCACACTTTTCCATTAAGATAGCTTAAAAATCCATACACTACCATTGCAGAATATATCTCGTCTCTTGTTGAAAGATTCATTGATGTTGCCGCATACTCTTGTATTTTTGCAGTCACGGACTCACCGGATATCATAAGTGCCAGATCATCCCTGACATCAGAAATATTATTTCTGATATAATAATATATCTCATCATATGGTCCCGAGCTTGTCCAGTAATTTGCAAGATTGTTAAACTGCAATGCAAATACCACTGAACGTGGATTGTAAACACGTTCCCCCGACTTTGTATAGTAACCATTATACCAGTCACGGAGTCCTTTCCTCGTCACGCTCTTTTCCTTATGCTGCCTGTCACACTCTACAATATAGCGTCTGTACAGATCATCCACTTCATCATCGGTAAATCCAAAATACTCTCCAAACATCGGTGAATTTACCATTGTAAACTCTGCAAACATATTAAGCTCAGAACCACTGGAATATTTTGCAATAGGTAAAATGCCTGTCATATATGAAAGAACCACATATGGGCGATCCTTCAAAAGATTACTTAAAAATGCCACATATTTTTCTTTATCAATCTCATTTATAAAATCTCTGTGGAATATAAAATCCCATTCATCCAATACAAATATAAATTTCTCACCACACTGCACAAATACACTCTCAAGAATGTCTCCGACTGCATCTGCCTCATTTATTTTAACCTGTGGAAATGCTTCCTTTACATCTTCAATCAAAAGTGCTTCTATGCGCTCGATATATTGTGTATATGAATCACAGTTTCTTGGCATTTTACTGAAATCTATGCGAATGACATTATATTGATTTTTATATCTTCTATAGTCATCCACCTGTGATATTGTAAGACTATCAAAAACATCACTCGAATCCGATGCTTTCTGAAAAAAGGAGCTAATCATATTTGCCATAATTGTTTTGCCAAATCTACGCGGTCTGGTAATACAAATATGACGATTTCCTGCACTTACATACGGAAACAATTCCCTAAGCATAAGTGTTTTATCCACAAAATACGGACTTAAGCTCTCACTTTTATACAATGTATATGGTGTTATGCTGTTCAGATATGTTCCCATAGTGTCTGCTCCTTTTCGATACCTGTCTTTTCTATATTTTTATTATACCTTATAGCTGATACTTTTACGAGTCAATTAAATGATTTTTCTTATAAAAAAACTCACAATCGTTTTTTCGATTGTGAGTTTGCACATCTGCTAAACACATTATATATGAGTAATCTGATTTCATCAGCTCAGCTCTATCTCATACGCTCCGGCTTCAAAATCCACCGTTAGAAGCGCATATGCTTCACCGTTATCATAGCGGATTGAAAGCTTTGGTCCTTCTCCTGCTACTGTGATGACAGCTCCCTTCTCAAACGCCTTATGGGTGTTTCTCATGCGAAGCAGCTCAAGCTGCTTTGCAACAACATCCTTTTTTAGCGCCTCCTCAATATCGGAAGCACTGAGGTTTGTCCTGTTGATTTCCTTATGTCCTGATTCCCCTGCACGTCTTACCGCCTCATGGTCATTTTTGCCTGCAAAGAGGTCCAGATACCATACCTGCGGCTTGCCCGGCATGAACATCTGAATAGCACGGGCCAGAAGCATTTTGCTGTCAGACTCACCAAGCGCACTGTAATATGTGGCATTGACCTGATAATATATATTCTTCTGTCCATGAAGATTTTTGACCATGCCGCCACGAGATACAATCAAATCTATAAGCGAGCGAATATCGTCCTCCGGAAGCAGACCCTTTAAATCCAGAAGAGGTATGCCGTCATGGCAGCCAAGCATATTGACAGTGGAGATTTTATCATCCACAACCTCACGCGCCCATTTTGCAAGGTAATCTGCTCTCCTGTTCTCAATCGCGTCAATTACCAGTCCCGGTAAAAAGAAATCATATGTGGCATAGCCCTTATCTGCAAGGGTTTTGTATATTTTCTCCTCATATGCCGCGTGTATTTCAGGCAGCAGAGTCAGCCCGAGCGGAGCTGCAATCTCATGGATCTGCTGTAGAAATTCCCAGGTCTCAGGGTCATTCAGGAAATTCTTTTTCCCCGGTGCCTTAGGCGCATAGGCAAATGCATCGAGCCGCACAATAGCCGCACCGTAGGATGCTATTTTTTCAAGTGTTTCACGATAGAAATCCCATACCTTTTCGGACTTTATATTTAAATCCATCTGCCCCAGATATTCTCTGCCATGCACCTCCTGGTAAAACGTGTTCCAGTATGGCACCCTTCGTCCATCCGGAAACTCCACCATGAGAATCGGAAGCCCCGGCTTTCTGAAAAACATCTGCTTTAAGCATGACTCATCAGGCTGTATGTAGCCCTCGTCCGTCATGACTCCATGACCTTCCCAGAACTTGTTCCAGTCTATGAAAAAATCCCGGTACTCCGACTCATCGCCCTTTTCCACAAGATCCTTGAACTGTGGTGACTGTGCCGAAGCATGATTTAAAATAAAGTCAAGCTTTAAGTCAATCCCCAGCTCCTTCAATTGCGATAAATCCTCTATTGTCGCAAGCTCCTCATTCAAATTGTAGTCCACGACCGAAAATCCGCGATCCAAATCCGAATGATACAGGCTTGGCAGAATATAAAATGATGAGAATGTGTCCTGCATTTCCTTCTTTTTGAGCAGCGCTGCGATATCGGAAAGCTTACCGCCCAGACTGTCAGGATATGCGTTAAGCATAGGTTTATTGTTCATAGACTTTGCCATCCTTTCCAACTACTATACGCGCATTTTTACTCTGTAAATCAAGCTTTTCCTGCTCCAACTCTACCACGCGGCATATGAAAGGGCTTGCGGCGTTTTCGTCACGTCCTCTCTTAATGCGGCGCGCCTTAGTCTCCTCAGGCGAACTCTCCAAAAATACAGGTATATCAACACCCTTAAGGTATTCGCTTCCTCCGTGGGTCCACTCCAGGATGAGCACTTTAATTCCTGTGAAATCAGTCTCGTCATATGAGATATCACCGTCCTGGCGGCCCATATGCTTTATCTCAATTATATCTTTTCCTTCCTTAAACTCTGAAAGCTCCTTGTTAATCCTGTCAAAGTCAATCTCCTTAGGTGTTCCAAGATATCCACGTAAGCCATCCTCGCCGGACTCGTTATACACATTAAGGCGCTCCTCGTCATTTCTCATCGGGATACGGTGTGGATAATTGTCCCCGGTCAACACATAGCAGGCTGTATTATCCTTCAAAAAATACTGCTGCAGGGCTGCTGCAATCGTTGTCTTTCCTGAGCCTGAGCCGCCGTAGATGCTTATTACAATACGTTTATCAGAAGAACTATCTGCAGTGTCAGCCTCACTTAATTTTAGATTGCCGCACACCTTCTTTATCTCATCATACAGCTTCTTTGCCTCATCAAGCCTGATAAATGAAAACTGATATGCCTCATACTCCTTTACGGCAAACGGAAGCGGTATTCCAGCATTCATCAGTGCTGCACCTGTGTACTGCCTGCCGGTATTTTCCTCAATATATACTGCATCAGACTCCAAGCCCTTAAGCTTCACATAGCATGCTGCTGCATTTGCCTCCGCATACAGACGAACCACGCTCACAAGCGCCCTGTCCTTTGCCCTTGAGACAGACATCCACGCAGCCACCTCATCCTCAAATGGGCTTGTAAGGCGCCAGTATGTGCCCTCATTTATAAGCATCTCATACTTCTTAAAGGTCTTGATCTGCTCTCTGATTTCTTCCTTTTCCTCATCCGACAGAAGGGCCGGATTCAGCTCATAGCCAAAGGTTCCTGCCATGGCTGTGATGCCTCTTGTTTTAAGGCTCGTCACTCTGCCGGTCTGATGATTTGGCACTGCCGATACATGCGCTCCCATGGACGATACCGGATAGAAGAATGATGTGCCATACTGTATTCTTGTACGGTTTATGGCATCTGTATTGTCACTGCACCATATCTGTGGACTGTAGTAGAGCATGCCTGCATCAAATCGTCCACCGCCACCGCTGCAGCCCTCAAGAAGTATATCCGGATATCTTGTCACCAGACGCTCCATAAAATCATACACTCCAAGCACGTAGTCGTATGCAAGATTTCCTGCATATACGTCAGCCATGCTTCTGTTCATATCCCACTTCACGTAGTCGATTTTTCCCTGGTCAAACACTGCGCAGATCTGATCGAAAATATTGTCCCTGACTTCTTTTCTCGAAAAGTCTAAAAGAAGCTGGTTTCTTGAGCGTACAGGAAGCTTTCCCGGAATCTGGATAGCCCAGTCAGGATGCTCTCTGTACAGATTACTGTCCTCATTTACCATCTCAGGCTCAATCCATATTCCAAACTTCACTCCCTGCGCATGCACTCTGTCGATGAGCTCAGAAAGTGTTCCGCCAAGCTTTTTCTCATTCACAAACCAGTCACCGAGTGATGAATTATCATCATCTCTCTTTCCAAACCAGCCGTCATCCATGACCACCATATCTATACCCAGTGATGCGGCCTCCTTTGCGAGGTCTACTATCGTATCACCGGTAAAATCAAAGTAAGCAGCCTCCCAGCTATTGATGAGCACCGGTCTTACCTCATGTGCAAATCTGCTCCTGCACACATGCTCACTGATGCAGGTGTGGTACTGATGTGAAAGCTGTGAGAAACCGTCTGCCGAGTATGACATGATCACCTCAGGCACTGTAAATGTCTCTCCTGCCGCAAGCGGATATGAAAACAGTTCATCGGAAAGCCCCATTAAAAGGCGTGTCTGGTTAATCTGGTCCTTCTCTGCCTCACATGAGAAGTTGCCACTGTATACAAAAAGCATACCATAGCAGTCTCCTGCATTTTCTGTAGTATCTCGCTGTGCGAGAATAACCGCCGGATTGTACTGGTGGCTCGAGGTTCCTCTGCGGCTTCCGAATGAAAGTGTGCCGTGTCCTAAGTGTGTGCGCTCAAGATTTCGCTCCATGGCATGCTTACCGTAGAATCTGATCACATCATAATCTCCGTAAACCATATCCAGACAGGCAGCATGAGCCTTTTCAATTGTAATATTCCCACTGCCTGTATTTTTAATGAGCACACTTCTTGTGATGACATCACAAGCCTCAAGCACGCCATAAAGCAGATGCACCTCAACGCCTGCGATATCATCGCCAAGAACTATTTCAAGAGTCTGCGCTTCGTCATCAGATGCCCACACTGCCGGAAGTCCCTTCAGAGCGTATTTTCCGTCTCTGATTTCATGACTCTTATAAAGAAGCTCAACACTCTCAGTGCCCTGTTCGTTTTTGGTATCAAACGCAATATTTCTGAAATCGCCTGTGCCAAGAGTCGGATACTCCTGTGGCAGCGTATCAAGCGAATATGTACGGTTCATGCCTGCTGCGTAAGGATTGCCTGAAAAGCCTCTGTCAGCATATGTCAGCACATAGTCCATATCACATGTGCTTTTTGCTCCGTAGTACAGATGCAGCAGATAGCCAAGTCTGTCTATTTGCATCTGATATGTGGTGTGAGCTGTCTGTAAAGTAAAAATTTTCTTGTTTGGATTAAATATAATTGCCATAAAATCACTCCATATCATTGTTAAAATAGTGTTTAAAAATTATCCCTTGATTGCACCGTTTGCAACACCGTTTAATATCTGCTTCTGGCAGATTATATAGAATATAAGTATCGGTATCAAAGCCAGAATATATGATGCAAATGCCAGATTGTAGTTGGTTCCAAACTGTGTCTGGAAATTCAGCTGTGCCAGCGGCAGTGTATTCTGTCCTGTTCCTGACATGATGACAAGCGGTGTCATGACATCATTCCAGGTACCGAGTGCTGTCAGGATGGCTACTGTCGCATGCATAGGCTTCATCATAGGAAATACAACTCTCCAGTATGTTGTCCATGTGCTTGCGCCATCGATATCTGCGGCCTCCTCAAGTGCCATAGGGATATTTTTCAAGTATCCACTATATAATAATACATTCATTGGCATATAAAATACAAGATATAAAATGATAACTCCTGCCCTGTTTCCAAGTCCCATCTGCGCAGTCTGCTTTACAAGAGGCATCATGAGAATTGAGAATGGCACAAACATACCGCTTACAATGTAAAGATATATGAAACGGAAGCTCTTTTTCCTTGCCATGCCTCGTCCGATAACATATCCTGCAATCGAATGGATAAGGATTGCGAGAACAATGGTCACAATAGTGATAAGTAAGCTGTTTCCGAGAGAATGCCAGAAATCAGTCACCTTCATAGCCTCTGTGAAGTTTGAAAAGCTCCACTTTGAAGGGAATGAAAGAGCTCCTGCGACATCATTTGTCATCTCACTCGGTTTCTTGAAGGCAATGATAACAGCCATATACAGTGGGAAAAATACGGTTAAGGTTCCCAATATTAAAACGATGGTTAGTACCCAGTTTGTTTTTTGTTTTTTCATTATAACTGCTCCTCCTTCTTATTCATAATACCCATCTGGAATAGTGAAATAGCCACAATTACAACAAAGAAAATTACTGCGTTTGCACTCTGGAAGCCAAACTGTCCTCCATCCATACCATTTCTGTAAATCAGGTATGAGATTGACTCAGTGCTCTGCGCCGGGCCGCCCTTTGTCAATGACATAATCTGGTCAAATACCATGAGGAAGTTCTTTGTGCTGAGCACCAGATTGATTGTAACAAACGGCATAACGAGTGGAAATGTAACCTTCCAGAACTGTTTCCATTTGCCTGCTCCGTCGAGCATGCTGGCTTCGTAAACATCCTCAGGCACTGTCTGCAGTCCGGATATATAAATGATGGTATTCATGGCAACCGCCTGCCATACCCCGACAATCAGCACACCAATCCATGCATATTTTTCACTCGCCAGAATACTGTTTTGTAAGAAACCGATGTTGAAGGTATTTCCTACTACCGGCAGAATATATGTAAAAATAAAGCTGAAAATGTAACCAATAACCAGTCCGCCAAGGATATTCGGTACGAAATAAACACCTCTTAATGCACTCTTGCCGCGGATATTGCTGTTTAACGCAACCGCCATCACAAGGCTTAATACATTTACAAGTACGGTTCCTGCAATCGCATATTTAAAGGTAAACAGATAGCTCTTTCCGACTCTGGCATCGGTAAACAGGTCTGTATAGTTTCTAAGTCCGACATAATCATATGAGCCATAGCCCTTGTAGTTTGTAAAGCTGTAAATCACACCCTTTATCATCGGCAGTGTGTTAAATGCGAAAAATAAAACCACAACAGGTATCACAACTGCCCAGAATGTCTTGTCCCTATTTGACATTTTCTTTTTCATTTTGCATCCTCCTGTTCCTTCTGGTAATCCTGTACTTCACGAATCAGATCTCTGTTGTAACGCTCCCAGTCTGAATCAAATTTCTTTAAGAACTTTTCCTTTGCATTGTCACCTGTGTCAAGCAGATATGTCTGAATCATGGCATCCACGCTCATCTCACTTGGATAATGGTGATCCTGATAATCCGACATACGGTTGTCCTTTATATACTCCTGCATATCCTCCAGTGTATCCGGTATTGCGAAATCTCCATCCTTGCAGGCAATTCCGCCCTGGTCATCCAGATATGTCTGAATTGTCTCATCGCTGTACAGATATTCAAGCACCTCGTATGCTGCTTCCTTATTTTTGCAGGCCTTCATAACTGAAAACTGTAAATCTATTCCTGAATTTAACACATTGTCAGCCTCATTATCATTTGCCGGGAAAGTAAATGAACCGATATTCATATCAGGATTAACCGACTTAATCTGAGGAATAGCATAGCTTCCTATCGTGTACATGGCAGATTCACCTCTGGCAAAGGCTGTACATGCGTCATTGTAGCTGTAAGCATATGGATTGTCCTCTGCATAATCAAGCAATGTGCGTATCTTGTCGGCAACCGGAGAATATGCCTCCTCAAATGTCGTATTTCCCATATTTACCTGATTACAGGTGTCTGAATCACAAAGACCTACTGCAAGGGCATTCCACGGTGCCAGACAGGTCCATGTATCCTTAAAGCCCAGATACAAAGGAAGTGTTCCGCTTTCCTTTATCTCATCGCACAGTGCTGTAAACTCACTCCAGGTTGTAGGCACCTTCCAGCCATTCTCCGCAAACATATCCTTGTTGTAAAGTACTCCTGCTGCATTTGCGGCGTAAGGAAGTGCATAGGTGCCATCCTTTGGAATGAACTCAAGCTCCTTGTCCATATCCAGATATGCCTCTTTTACATTGTCCACTGCATCCAGATCTGAGATATCCTCAAACAAATCTGCATCCAGGAAATTTGAATAATTGATATCTCCACCTATTGCAATGATGTCCGGATAATCCTCACGGATGAAGCGTGTCTTTAAAATAGTCATAGCCTCATTCGGAGAGGAGATAGTCAGATGAATATCATCATGAGTCTCATTAAATTGCTTCTCAATCTTCTCAAAAGCCTTAACAGCCTCCGGCTTATAAGAAACCACCTCAATCTCAGTTTTTCCGTCCGCCCGCTTTTCATTTCCACATCCGGTCAGTCCTGTCGTGCACATTCCGAGTGCCAGCACAACCGCCATAGCCTGACAAATCTTTCTTTTTGCCATATTTTTTCACTCCTTTTCTGTTTTATTTGCTCTTTTTCCTGATAAACCGATTATAACATACCATTATGCATACAATAAATACCTTTATTTTTGCTTTTTTATACCAATATGCTATAAAACATGCTATAATTGCATATAATGTCGCATAAGGGTATATTTATAGTATTAATCAATAAGGAGTGACTCACATGGACAAGCTTTCCTTCAATATTTTTCCAAATGTAAATTTCATAGATTTGTGTATGTACCAGTTCGGCCACGAGCAGTGCGAACCGGGACACTCATTTGGTCCTGCCACAAGAAACCACTATCTATTCCACTATGTACTGTCCGGCACCGGCACTCTGATGGCCGATAATGCAAAGGGCATTACACAAACCTACAACATAAAAAGCGGGCAGGGCTTTCTGATTTTTCCCGGCCAGATAAATACCTATATCGCAGATGACAAACTTCCCTGGGAATACATATGGATTGAGTTTGACGGTCTGCGCGTCAAGGAGGCTCTCACCACAACAGAGCTTACCAAAAATAATCCTGTATATCACACACACTCAAAGGATATCCGCGAAAAGCTTGTTGAGGAAATGCTCTACATCACAAGGCACCCCTCAGAATCACCGTATCACCTGATTGGGCATATGTACCTTTTTCTGGATTATCTGATGCAGTCAGCCAAATCATCAAAACTCGTTCCAGGTGGGAAAATGAGTGATTTTTATATAAAAGAAGCGATGAATTATATCGAGCAGAATTTTCAGAATGATATATCAATCGAAGATATTGCCAGAGTCTGCGGCATAAACCGAAGCTATCTGGGCAAAATTTTCAAAAATTCCGTCGGACATTCACCTCAGGAATTTCTCATGAATTATCGTATGATAAAGGCCACAGAGCTTTTAAAGCTGACCTCCTTGTCCATCGCAGATGTTGGTTCTGCAGTTGGATACGAAAATCAGCTTCATTTCTCACGCGCCTTTAAAAATATCTACGGAGTGGCTCCGAGGGAGTGGAGGAACGAGCATAAATAAGCTCACTGTTCATCCTTCACAAATTCATTTACATTGTCAGGGGTCACCTTCTCATACGGCAGATAAACATACTTTTTATCCTCAAACTTTATGTTTTTCATGCTGCCCCCGGTGGCTGCCAGATAGGCAAGCTGAGCCATAGCCCTTGCCTGTCCCTCCTTGTCATTATAAACTGTTGCCGCAAGCTTCGACTGCTGCACTGCTTCAAGCCCATCGTCTGTGCCGTCCACTCCAAAAAATGCAGGTACATTCGACTCCGTCACACCAAGCTTTTCGTATGCGTCTATCGCTCCGAGTGCCATTGCATCGTTGTTTGCAATAACCAGCTCTATGCTGTTTTTATACTGACCTATAAGCTGTGTCATACGGTTCTGCGCCTGAGCACGATTCCAGTTTGCTATCTGACAGCTCAGCTTTTCTATCTGAAGACCGTTATTCTTCATGCTCTCTGTCACACTCTCTGTCCTGACGATGGCATCCTGATGCCCCATCTCTCCCTCCAGGATGACGTACTGTATCCTGCCATCACCGTTTTTATCCACACCCGGATTATTCTTTATATAATCGGCAATTAGTTCCCCCTGCATCTGACCTGACTGCTTTGCCTTGGCCCCGACATAGTACAGCTTATCCCAGCGATTTAAATCCTCATCAACCGGCTCCCTGTTAAAGAAAATAATCGGGATGTCATTCTCCATTGCAGCATTTATAATATGCGACAAATCTGTTCTGTCTGCCAGATTAATACACAGCACATTGCAGCCGTCCTCTATCATCTCCTGCACCTGGTCATCCTGTGCACGCTGTGAGCCTGCAGCATCCATGATTGTCATGCTGATATCGTATTTGTCTGTATCAAGACTTGCGCACTCCTTTTTGAAAGTTTCTATCAGCTCCCCGATAAATGTATCCTTCTGGTCATAGCAGGTCACGCCTATATATATCTGTTTTTTCTCGTCAACTCTTGTGTTGCTGCACGAGACAAATGACAATATCAGTGCAAAACACAGTATCATCATGGTATTTCTTATTCTGCTTCTCATTTATTGTTCCCCCACTACTGGCTGATTGCATACAAAAGCTTCTTGTTTTCTTCATCAAACAGATTTTTTCTGGTAAGAAGCTGGTAAGATACCGGCTTTTCCTCTACTGAATACTTTCTACTGCCACGCAGCATATCGACCAGCCCTACAACACTTTTGTATCCGGCAGCAAATTCATCAGGTGTGATAAGAGCCTCTGTCCAACCCGAATCGAGATAATATATGGCTTCTGTTGAGTTTCCTATCCCATATACCAGTGCACCCTGCAGATTATTATCAGAGGCTTCCTTTGCCGCCTCAACTACACTTGCATCATCTATTGCTAGAACTATGTCAACCTTTCTCTGTGACTGCAGATTTATTTTCTCCCCGGTATCCGAAACACCTGATACAATCCACATCACAACACAGCCGCTCTCCGCGAGAGTATCCTTTATGCCATCAATGCGTTTTTTACAGGCATCGGATTCAGTGTTTTCACAATAGATTCCTATTTTTTTACCTGAAAGTGTTCCGTTGTTGTCAGCAATAAGCTTTTGTGCCAGTTCCTCACCCATGCTGTACTGGTCAAACTCCACTGTATTTAACGACTTAAAGCTCTCGCTTCCCGCCTGGTCTCCGACTACCATTATCGGTGTCTTTTTATTTATCCGGATAAGTGTATTAAGGCTTTTTTCTTCTGTCATTTTTTCTGCTGTCGGCTTGAAAACGACCGCATCAGCTTTTTTGTTTATCTCCTGCTTTATGACATCAATTTCATCTGACATATTGTTCAGATTTTCCTTACTTATCATAACTACATCCACACCATACTCAGAGGCCGCCATTTTCATGCCATATTTAAACGCAGCACTGTGGCTTTCATCTACATCAGCCATCACAACTGCAATACGCTCCGGTTTCTCATTGAGCTTATTGTATGCGATAAAACCTATTCCTATCACAAGTAGTACTCCAAGCAGCAGCTCTGTTATGATGAAGTTTCTCTTATTCTTGCTCATATTTGTCCATTTATTTTTCACTGTCACTCTCACACCTCCCATGCAGCAAGGGAATTGTACTTACTTCATACTATATGATGCTCCTCAAATCGAAGTCTGTTTTCCTCTGAATAGACAATTGCCGGGATTTTGATCGTCACAACTGTTCCCTCATCAAGCTCACTTTCTATATGCAGGCCATAGCGCTCTCCAAACAGTATCTTTATCCTGTTATTTACATTGACAAGCCCCACTCCCGAGCCCTTCTTGTGAACCCTGTCCGTATTTGTCAGCAAAAGCGGAATTTCATTCTCCGGAATGCCCATTCCGTTGTCTGATACCGTTATGATGATATCCTCTCCCACTTTTTGGCCTCCGACCACTATCTCTCCGAAATCGTCCAGCTCTCTGATTCCGTAATTTAGTGCGTTTTCCAAAATCGGCTGAAGCACCAGCTTCACCGCACAGTAGTCCATTATTTCCTCGTCTACCTCAAAGCTCACCTCAAATTTGTTCTTATAGCGCACCTTCTGAATATTCATGTAGCTTTTTGCGTGCAAAAGCTCATCGCGTACAGTTATTATGGTATGTCCCTTCGACAGACTGATACGGAAAAGCTTTGCAAGCTGCGTAATCATAAACGAGGCCTCCTCGTTTTTGCCTCCTTCAATCATCCATGTGATGGAGTCAAGAGTATTGTACAAAAAGTGTGGATTAATCTGGCTTTGAAGCACATCAAGCTCGCTCTTTCGCCTCTCGTTCTGCTCCCATACAACCTTTTTCATAAGCTCATTGTTCTGCTTATATGAATTGCGTATAGAGTATCCCAGATGCCGTATCTCTGAGGAACCACCTACATAAATATCTGCTTCATTGCCATTCTCATACCTTTTCACAGAATCATCCAGCTTCATTATCGGCTTTGAAATATGTATAGATATCACTCTGTTTATCCACACAAACATCATAGCCATAATAATCATTATAACAAAAACAAACTGCTTCACATCCGCCATCTTATTGGTAAAGATGGAGTATGGCATCACACATACAAGCTTCCAGCCTGTGTAGCTGATTGTATCTACCATAATCTTACGATGCACTCCATTCAGATAATCATCATATATACTGTTTTGCGACTTTGCCGCAACCTCGCTGTTTTCCGGAACATCTCCATCAAACTGTATCTGATGCGGATGGTAAATAATATTGCCCTTTGCATCACACAGATAATAATACTGTCCTTTTCCCGAAGTATTTATCCTCTCAAGCATCCTTGATACACTCGAATAATCCATGTCCACAAGCAGCACACCCATCTGTGATTCTGAACCGGAAGTCAGCTCCACGGCACGGCTTGATGATATGACCAGATGATATCTCATAGAACCATCGTCAAACAGATTCTGTACATGAGGTGTTGAAAAATGTATATTTTCCATGCGCTCCATAGCTTCTATGAACCAGTCCTGTTTTGTCACATCCGGGTCCTCCTTCTGGGACACGACAGGCTCTGCAGCTATAAGGCTTCCATACTGATTATACATGGCAATACTGCGCAGATATTCCTTGTTTGATTCATAGAGCAGGCTCATGCCATCGTGTATGGTGTCAGACTGCTTTAAAATATCATTCTCCTTTATTACATAATAATACGCCGCATCCGAAACCTGCCTCATATTGACCAGATAGCTTTCCACACTGTCTATTGTCTGGTCCATCACCTTATGATTGCTCTCTATGATACTGTCCTGCGATGCATCGGCAAATTTTATATACATCACCACAACTGTGACAAGCATTATTGCAAGCGACAGCAGTGAGAATGAGAGCATTATTATGGATTGTATATTGCCTGGTTTATACCTTATTCTTCTCATACTCTGTCCTGTACCTGGATGGGGAAACCCCATACTTTCTCTTAAAAACATAACTGAAATAGTTCGGATCCGCATAGCCTACATTCTGGGCTATGACATAGCTCTTGTCGTCTGTCTCCACAAGCATTCTGGCAGCCTTGTCCATTCTGTAATCAGTCAGATACTCCACAAACGAGCTGCCGGTTTCCTTCTTGAACAGACTTGAAAAATACGAGTTAGATACTCCTAACTCCTTACATGTATCGTCAAGTCCAAGGTCCATACTTCTGTAATTCCTGTGCACATAATCCTTTGCACTGTCTATGAGTGACTTCTTGGAGTTGTATCTGGCATCAGCCATATCATCATGCAGCTTGCTTGAAAAATCCAAAAGCCACTGCTTGAGCACTACCGGCTCAAAATTGGAGAGCTCATTATAAAGCCTGCCTACACTTCCAGATATTTCCTGCGCATTTAGCTCATTATTGCTCATGAAGTGATATAGCTCACTGATCAGCTCCATTACTGCCACATGGTAGTTCTCAAGTGACTGCTGCGACATAAAATTGTGCTGCATATACGCTTCAACAGCCTGTCCCACATCCTCTATCTTGCCGATACAAATCATTTTAAATAAATATGACAGCTCATTTCCCTCATCGCCATCCTTTGATATACGTCGCTGTGGCTCAACCTCTGTCATGTTTATTGCCCTGTTGCTGCCATAAAGCACCCTGTAGGATACTGCCTCCCTCGCACTCTGATAAGAGCTCACCAGCTCTTGTATACATTCGCACACCTGTCCGATTCCGACAGTTACCTTTGCTCCCATTACATGATTTACATATTTGCAAAATCTGTCACACTCATCTGTCAGCTCAGAGATATCCTCCTGCTGCACAAGCTGGGCTATCATTACCGTATCACCGAGATAGTTAAAAATCCTGCCATTCCAGCGCTCCTTTAAATCAGCCTGTGCCTGTCTCTCTACTGACACTGTAAGCAGTCTGATATCCATGCCCTGCGGCATCTGACTTGCGGAGGTATGTATGATAATACAGCAGTAATATGGTCCCTCAAGGCTAATCTTATAGTCACTCATGTACCTGCCCAGCTCATTTTCCGGTATGCGTCCCTCGATAAGTGTCGTATAAAAGTTTGACTGCAAAACAGGCAGTGATGCTGCATAATACTGCTTCAATATGTCTGTGTTTTTCTTCTCGTTCAGCTCATCATCCAGCTTTGTCTTAAGCTTTTTGAATACCTCCGTGATTTCAGCCAGATTGAGTGGCTTTAAAATATACTCCTCTATCTCGAGATGTACTGCCTCCTTTGCATACTCAAAATCGTCGAAGCCTGTGAAAAGCAAGAGCTTCGTCGCAGGAAACCTCTGCCTGATGTTACTGCACAGCTCAAGTCCGTCCATGTAAGGCATACGTATGTCAGTCATCACAACATCCGGCTGCATGTCCTCCATCATCTCAAGCGCCTTGAAGCCATTTCCCGCATGTCCTACCACATGAAAACCAATCTGCTCCCATGATACCTTTCTCTCTATTACCTCTATTACATCCTCTTCGTCATCAACCAGTAATAATGTATACATTTTATTTCTTCTCCCTGCTATACCGGGTAACTATTCTGAATAGTTACTCTGTTTATACTATATTATACCACATCTGATAAATTCTTTTGTAGCTTTATATAAACAAAAGTGTAACTGTTAAAGCAAAAAGCAGAGATGCCACCATGACATCTCTGCTAATCATTTTGGAAGTATGAAAAAGAATTTTTCTTGCGATATTATTTCTTCTGAACGTATTTCAGACAGTCAAGTGTAACTGCTACAAGAATGATAATTCCTGAGAATACGAACTGAAGGTTTGTATCAATACCAAGGATTGTAAGAGAGTATGTGAGTGCTGTGAAGATACATACACCGGTTACAACACCTGATATCTTACCGATACCACCTGTGAATGATACACCACCAACTACACAGGCTGCGATTGCGTCCATGTCCCAGCCCTGTCCATAAGCTGCTGAGCCTGAACCAACCATTCTTGCACACTCAAGCCATGAGCCAAATCCATAAAGGATACCGGCCATAACGAATGCGCCGAGAGTTACTGCAAATACTGAGATACCTGAAACTGCTGCTGCCTCCGGGTTTCCTCCTACTGCGTAGAGGTTTTTACCAAATGTTGTCTTGTTCCAGATAAACCATACAATTGCGATTGCTGCTACTGCCCAGATGATGATGGTTGGGAAACCATTTACCTTTGGAATAATCATGTTAGGGATAACCGGCTCAATAGCACCGAATGAAACTCCCTTTGTAGCATATGTTACGATACCGAAGATAACAAGCATGTTGGCCATGGTTGAAATAAACGGATGCATCTTAAACTTCGCTGTAAAAAATCCTGCAATACTTGTGAAGAATGTACAAAGCACGATACATGCAATTAATGCGATAACCACTCTTGCACCTGTAGGTACTCCTGTAAAGTCAAATATATGACCGAATACAGAGCCTGTATTGATACCCTGATGCATGATGATTGTGGCTGTTGTCATACCCATACCAACCATTCGTCCAACAGAAAGATCCGTTCCTGTTAAGAGGATAAGTCCTGCAACACCAAGTGCTAAGAACATTCTCGGTGAAGCCTGCTGAAGAATATTCAGTATGTTGTTGTATGTCAGAAGAGGTGTGCCCTTCTTTATCGGTGTTATGATACAAAGTGCTATGAATATAAGTATAATCGCAATATAGAGACCATTCTGTAACAGGAAGTTTCTCTTATTGAATGTATACTTGTAATTCTCCCATTTCTGAGCTCTTTTCTCCATAAATGTGAACTTTGAAAGACGAAGCATATCAATCAGGTGATACTTGTAGCTATATGCCTCATGCTTTTTGTCCTTGATCGTCTGATACTCTTTCTCGAGCTCAAGCTTCTCATTTGAAATACGATTCTTGTGTACGTAGTTTTCTTCCTTTATCTCGGTGCTGTCTGATGTCTTTGCAAGAGCAGCCTTGTGCTTTTTATCAAGCTCTGCCATTCTCTCATTATGAGCAGCAAGCGCCTCTGCCTTTTCCGCCTCACAGCTTGCCTTAACGGCATTGTAATACTTTGAATCAAAATTTTCCTTTAAATAACTTTCAGCCTTGGCGATGAGCTTTGAAATCTCATCCCTGTTCTTTGCCTCAACAGCCTTTGCCTTTGCAAGCTCTTTCTCGCAGGCTGCTATTTCTGACTCTTTCTCGCCCTTTGAAAGAGTTTTATCTCTCTTGATGCCTGCTATCGCTGACTGACACTCTACAACCCTTGTAGTTCCGTCTTTTCTGAGTGCATCAATTTCTTTTTGTATTCCACCAACATATTCGTCGATAGGCTGGCGCAGAGCACGCTCCTGCTCAGCCGTTAAAATCTTACTATTAGCCATATCCGTCTTCTCCCTTTATTATAGGTACTTTGCACTGAGTCTCAGCAACTCTTCCTGATTTGTTTCCTTTGTATTGACAATTCCTGAGAGCCGTCCGTTTGACATGACTCCGATACGATTTGTTATACCAAGGATCTCAGGCATCTCAGATGAAACTACAATGACTGTCTTACCCTGCTTTGCCATATTGATTATAAGCTCGTAAATCTCATATTTGGCACCTACATCGATACCTCTTGTAGGCTCATCCATCATGAATATCTGCGGTCCTCTTTCAAGCCATTTACCAAAGATAACCTTCTGCTGGTTTCCTCCTGACAGAGCCGAAATCATATCCTCCGGTCCCATACACTTTGTGTGCATAATCTTTATCTCATCAGAGGTGGCCTTTGTCATCTTGCTGTCTGAAAGTGCCGGTCCATTCTTATAAGAACCGAGATTTGCGATTGTTGTGTTAAAGGTGAGATTTCCCTTAAGGAAAAGTCCATTTGCTTTTCTTTCCTCTGTGATAAGTGCGAAGCCATAGTCCATAGCCTCCTTTGCACAGGTGAAATTCATAAGCTGGTTCTTAAAATATACTCGTCCCGCAGCTCTTGTCCTGATTCCGAAAATCGTCTCAAGAAGCTCTGTACGACCTGCTCCGACAAGTCCGTATAGTCCAAATATCTCCCCCTCATGCACATCAAATGTGATGTCCTGCAGATGTGGCTCGTACTTTGTCGAAAGATGCTGTATTGACAAGATTACATCCTTTGGTTTGTTGTCTACCGGAGGGAATCTGTTCTCCAGTACTCGTCCAACCATCGCTGCAATCAGTTCATTCATATTTGTTTCTTTTGTGCTCTTTGTCATGACCAGATTTCCATCTCTAAGAACCGAAATCTCATCACAAATCTCAAAAATCTCATCCATCTTGTGAGAAATATAGATAAGTGAAATACCCTGGTCACGAAGCATCCTCATCATCTGGAACAGCTTTTCAACCTCCTGTACCGTAAGTGATGATGTAGGCTCATCCAATACTATAACCTTTGAGTTGTATGATATTGCTTTTGCAATCTCACACATCTGTCGCTGTGATACTGACATGTTTTTCATCGGCTGCTCGAGATTAACTGTCATTCCCAGCTTTCTGAATAATTCAGACGCTTCTTTTTTCATGCGTCCTTCATCGATCATACCAAATGAATTGACCGGATATCTTCCGAGAAACAGATTGTCTACGACATTTCTCTCAAGACACTGGTTCAACTCCTGATGCACCATCGCTATTCCATTTTCCAGTGCATCCTTAGGACCTGAAAAGCTTACCTCTTTTCCGTCCAGATATATAGTTCCCTCGTCCTTCTGGTATGTACCAAAAAGACATTTCATCATTGTCGACTTACCGGCTCCGTTCTCCCCCATGAGACCCATTACAGTACCTTTTTTCACATCAAGATTGATGTGGTCAAGAACCCTGTTTCGTCCAAATGACTTGCTCATGCCACGAATCGATAAGATGTTTTCATTATTCTTATCGCCCATACTTCCTGCTCCTAACTCTATATTTGCTGTCGTCTGTATACACTTTATTTTGGGGAGAGATTTTTCCCTCCCCAACTAAGTGCTTTAAATACTTTTACTGGTTCAAAAGAGCTGTATAAGAAGCTGCATTATCTGTCTTAACCATGTTGATTGCGAATGCATCGTACTGGCTTGGATTTCCAAGTCTGTTTGTGATATTAGACTCTGTCTGTCCATCACCACCGATGTACTCAACATCAAGATTTAAGAGATCATCATACTTCTGTAAGAGTGGCTGATATGTAGAGCTTAAGAAGTTATCTGAAGCATTGTAGATATTCAGCCATACCTTCTTTGTAGGGTGCTTTCCTGAATCAAGCTGTTTTGAAACAGGTGCCCATACAACTGTTGAATCTGTGAAATCCTTGTAGTTATCTGCTGTAACTGCTACGTTTAATGCGTAGTAAGATCTCTCATCATCCTTGTAAACATATACATCATCGCTTAATACGTTTCCTGCATCATCCTCTGTGCCGATACCTGTATCAATATCTACACCATCGAGTGCGTTTCTAAGTACACGAAGTGTGAGGTAAGCCTGAACATCAGCATGCTGGCTGATTGTTCCGCCATAGCCCTCTGCGATAGCTGCTACTGCATCACTGTTGGCATCGTATCCGAATGTTGGAACCTTGTTGTCCTTTGACCATGCATTGAACATTGACATTCCCATTCCATCGTTGTTAGAAACAACTACGTCGATTGACTCGCCAAATGATGATGACCATGTTCCGATTGCGTTTCCGGCTGTAGCTGCATCCCATGTAGCTCCTGCTGAGTTCTTCATCTCCTGTGAAGCAAGCTCTCTTACTACATAGTCTTTGCCGTTTACAGTAATCTTGCCGTCCTGAACCTCAGCTGCTTTTCCGTCTGAGTTTGTTCCTGCCGGAGCACTGTCAATCTCGCCGCTCTTGTCTACGCCTGTTCCAAGAGCCTTACGAACACCTCTTGTTCTTGCAATTGAATCGTTGTGTCCGATATCACCGATTGCAAGTACATATCCGATAACTCCATCCCCATTTCTGTCGATCGTATCGATGTTCTTCTCGATATACTCTTTTACCATTTCTCCCTGAAGTTCAGCTCCCTGATTAGCATCGAAACCTACATAATAGGTATCCTTGTTGTAGTTGAGTGCTGTTGTGTCAAGCTCTCCTGTTGAGCTGTTTGATGGCTGACGGTTAAACCACACAAGTGGCTTGTCCTTGTTTGCAACATCTGATGTCGTTGTGCTGCTTCCCCCTTTCTGTGTATCAGAAGAACCCCCATCTGATCCACAAGCGGCCATTGACGCTGCCATAGCAGCTACCATCATGATTGCAACAAATTTTTTCTTCATATATTTTTGTCCCCCTTTGTTTTGTTGGTAAGGCTAGTATACAAAAATATTTCGGGAATCACTATAGAATATTTTTCGATAAACATTAAAAATTTTACTGTTTTTCGTCATGTAGACGAAAATTTTCTAGTTTTTGTTTTTTCGCTACGTTATATTGTTCAACTTTAACAAAAACGGGCTTTCCGCTTTGTCCTTATTACTTCCTTTGCTCCGTCACTCACAAACATTCCAATCCCTCTTTTCTTATACAAAATTCCTGCATCCACAAGTATATTTATGCCCTTTGCCGCTGTAGACGGATTTATCGCATACAGCTTTGCAAGCTCGTTTGTGCTCGGCACGCGCTCATCCTCCAAAAGCACATCCCGCAGTATGTCGTTTTCTATCATTTCGCTTATCTAAATATAGATTGATTTCTCCTGATTCAGAATTTCATTCACATGCTCCGCATCTTTTCTATACAAATAGAAAACGTTATACGTATGGCTGTATGTACAGTTTACGTTTGGTATATGGTTAAAGTATGCTGTACGTATAAAATACTTAGAACAAGTTGTCAGTGATTGAATGAATTACGGGTACAAAAAAGCACCATTTATAGGTGCTGAAAATAAAGAAAACTATAAGCAATACTTATTGTAGCATGTGTAAATTTACACTTCAATCACAGAGATGTGCCAATATTATGTCATAGCATAATAAAAGGGATTAGATGAACACTATCTAATCCCTAAAGGTTATGGTGTAACGATATTTAGTTTCTCTATTGCAACTTCAGTGTCAAGTACATTATTCTCAAAGAAATAGAAAGTAATTTCTTGACCAGCCTCTAAATATGTAATGTCGAGAGATGATTTGTTGCAATTTAATGTAATATTGGTACCATCAAAAAAATTATTTTTTTGACTGATATCAACACAGATTTTTTTTGAGAGTTATCTATGGATGTGATGATACCGTTTGAATGGAACCAATGAGTATTATCATCTCCGGAAATAGCATTTTCTTCCATAATAGAATCTCCTTTCATGGAACCATTTTTATGTATGAATATCACAACAATTCCGCTTAATATTAATACAAATATTAGAATAAGTAGTCGCTTTTTTTTATCCATTAAAAGTTGTACCTCGCAAATCAGTCCAGTTTCCAAAATCTAAATTTAAATATCGTACATATTCATTCCAACCATCAAATACCATTAAAGTATGGAGTTGATTTCCAGAGCTTTTGCTTTGTATAGTGGCATATCCCTGAACAGCCATGGAATGACCGGAACGTTTGCTATCATCTTCATCAATTATTCCGCAATGAACAACTGCCATATTACCACCATCTATACAATTAGTAAAAAAACGGTAACTAGGATTGTCTACCGTGTTTTGAGAAACTGTTACTCCTTTATCTGCACAGAAGGATACAAAGCCAGGACCAACATTATAGACATCTGTAATTCCATATGTAATTCCATTTGAGGTACTGCTTACAGAAGTTCCAGTAGCTTCCCATAATCCTAAATAATCTCCAGATACATCAGCATAGTTTAGTGCACCGTAATATGCAGCACAAGCATATAATGCGCTGATAGCACAAGCGTAATGTGCTGTCTGATCTTCAATATAATCTTCACTAAAAGCCAAGAATTCGTCTAAATGATTGGTAGTAACAAGATTGTAATAACCTTGATGAAATTGTTCCTGTTTCTTTTGTTACTCATTTCCACGCTTCAACCGGAAGACCTCGAAAGCACCAGCTTTATCCGATGCTCAAGGCACTTCTACTCCAGCGTATTTTTTTCAATCCCGACAGATACGCTCCTGCTTGCGTTCCTAGAGTACTCTCAGGAACTTCGTGATTTCTGCGACTTTGATGCTGTTCCAGATGGTTCCAAATTTACACGTTTTAAACAGGACTTCTTGTTGGATTTACGATCTTCGAAGACATTGGATTTCGTAATGCTTTTATTCCTCTCCGTGCCTATCCTGGCATAGAACGTGGCTCGAAATAATGGGAAGATACTTACAAGATCCGTGTAAATGTTGAAAATTCAATCAACCATTTCAAAGATAGTTGCAGCATTGCGAATCGTAAGACCCAGAATGAGAAAACGCTTCATGCTGATTTACTTCTTGCCGGAATCACCCAGCTTGTTACTGTAATTGTCGCTGATAAGATTCATCAGTACCAATACATTCGGAGTTTGAAGCCCTTGATTGCCTGATTATTAATATGCATATAATCTTTTCTTCGCAGTTTATCTGGGAAATCTTTTAGTCATGTCTAAATTTAGAAGCACCTACTTTTCATCTTTAAGAATCCTACGTTGCAGAATTCTTACCGCTTTTTAATCAGGAGTGCGCACTTGTTCCGCAATTACCTACTTGTTGTACTTTTTATTATCGTAACTATCCAGAACCACCACACACATTCACAAAACCGCACGATATTTGTACTTTATCTGCACTCTGTTTAGCATCGCTGCTACACAGCTAATTTCGCTCATATTTGCGGTATGGTTGCATGGTTAACCACTCAAGTAACTAACCTATGAACTTATAATAGATAATATAAATAATATTGTCAACTGTATTTTTCTCCATATAAAAAAGACCATACACTCAGTTGTTTTCTGAATGTATGATCCTTTAATTCATCTTATTCCCAACAGCACTATGGTAGTTCAAATGTCAGCCTCTCCCCTGTCGCAGGATGGTCAAAAACAATCTTGTATGAGCAAAGTGCAAGCTGCTCCCTCACACCGAAACCGGTGCGTCCTGATTTGCTTCCCGTTCCTGAGTTATTTGAGACAGTCTTCCCATACTTGGTATCTCCAATCAGAGGATAGCCGATATTTGCAAGCTGCAAACGTATCTGATGGTGCCTTCCTGTGAGAAGCTTTATGTCAAATTCTGTTTTATTGCATTCATTTGATATTATCCTGTACTGAAGCACTGCTTTTTTTGCCTGCCTGTCTTTTTCGCTTGTGATTTTAGATGTATTGGTACGCTTGTCGAAAGAGATATAATCTGTGAGAGTATGCCATGCCAGATCATGATTATCTTCTTTATTATCTTCTTCCTTATCTGCTCCTGACACTCCCTGCCCTCTGCTTGCCGCACGATAATATTTCTCGGTTGTATGCTCCTTTATCTGTCTGCTCAAAGAAGCCGCGGCTTTCTGATTCTTGGCAAATACCATCACTCCCTCTACCGGCTGGTCGAGCCTATGCACTATGCCAACATAGGGTGGCTCATTTTTAGCCGCCCTGTAATTTCTTATGAAGCTCTCCATATCCTGCTGCCCTATACGCCTGGTCTGTGTAGCAATTCCCGCCGGCTTATAGCAGACGATAATGTCGTTGTCTTCGTAAATAATATCTGGTTTTCCCATGTTGTAACTCCCACAAATTGTTATTGTAACTTTTAACTGTTCAGCACATTTACAGTTGCGATACGCAAGCATATAGCCAAGTGTCACCTCACATACAAACGAAGGCAGCATCGGTATAAAATAATAGTTACTTATTATATTTTATCAACTCAATGAGTTGTTAGCAATGGTATTAAAAAACTAATTCTGACAATTTAATATTCTTTTTGCACATTCTATCTGTTCCTTTGTAGGAGGCTCCACCCCTTCAAGCTGATATGGTATACCAAGCTCCTTCCACTTGAACACCCCAAGTGTGTGGTACGGCAGCACCTCAACCCTTTCCACCGTTTTAAGTGTGTCGATAAACTCTCTAAGCTGCTTTAAATATCTCTCATCCGTGGTGATTCCCGGCACAAGCACATGACGTATCCACATTTTTTTACCGTTTTTTGAGAGATATTGTGCCATATCAAGGATATTCTTATTTGTCTGTCCCGTAAGCTTTTTGTGCTCCTCGTCATCTATATGCTTGATGTCCAGCATGAAGAGATCTGTATATTTCATCAGCTCATTAAATTTGCCGAAGAACGGTTCTTCCACGGTAAACGGATTTCCTGATGTGTCAAGGCATGTGTTTACACCTTTTTCCTTTGCAAGCTTAAATAGCTCTGTGACAAAGTCTATCTGCAAAAGTGCTTCACCTCCGCTTACTGTGATGCCACCTGTTTGCTTCCAGTACGCTTTATAGCGCATGGCGGTCTTTAGCACCTCCTGCGGTGTCATCAGCTTTGCACCGTCATTTTCGCCGCATTTGGCCCATGTGTCCGGGTTATGGCAGTATTTACAGCGCATATTGCAGCCCTTCAAAAAGACTATATATCTCACTCCCGGGCCGTCGGCTGAGCCGAAGCTTTCTACCGAGTGTACTCTTCCTAGTGTTTCTCCCATGTTTTACCTGCCACTCAAAATGTGTTCAAATATACTCAAACACATCGAGAAATTAAAGTCCTTGCGGATACTTCTTACTGCTTCGATGTGTATGCTTTGGCGATTGTAAACAATACGCTACTCACAAGTTC
>UMGZ01009436.1_pt1 | contig 138408 bp, 113 predicted proteins | sample 1965421 | NCBI WGS metagenome assembly UMGZ01 (sample SAMEA4836087, study PRJEB28245) | human gut metagenome | biome: gut microbiome; material: fecal sample | place: Denmark | collected 2008
TGATTTCAGCATCTGTTTTTCGGAACATCTAACTGAACACCCTATCACGTTGCCTTTGTCAAGACTGCCTGCAAATGGAGGGTTCGCCATGACGAGCGTGTAGCAGCTCTGGTCCTCGTTCTGCTCAGAAAGCGAGTCGCGCCAAGCCAGTTCGGGAGCGGTTATGTCGTGCAGCAGGAGGTTCATGGCACCGATGCGAAGCATGGTCTGGTCGGTGTCGTAGCCGTTAATCATGGATGTCTTCATGTGTTGCACTTCCTCGCTTACGTACATCACTGTTGCGTGCTTCTCCTTGATGTACTTCACAGCCTCTACGAGGAAGCCTGCCGAACCCATCGCAGGGTCGCAGATGTAGTCTTGTGGGGTAGGCTCCATCAGCTCCACAATCATGCGTATGATGTGGCGAGGTGTGCGAAACTGTCCGTTGGTGCCGCTGGCTGCCATCTTGCCCAAGATGTACTCGTAGACATCGCCCATGGCATCGCGGTTGTTCATATCGAGCGAGTCGACACCGTCCACCACCTTGGCAAGGGTGCGTGCGTTGGGGATGAGGAAGATTGCCGACTTCATGTAGCGGCTATAGGCAGACTCCTCGCCAGTGCCGATGTGCTTGATAAACTCGAACACGCTCTGACGAACCACCTTAAACATATTGTCGGCACCGAAGTTCTTGAATACGTGCCAGCGCAGATTTTCGTAGGGTACACCTGCTCGCTCCTCGTCGCTCACAGCCTCCGGATTTACCCACAGCTGTCCGTTGAGGAAGGTGGGGTTCTCTACCTCACAGTCCCAGTCGCGTGCGTTCTCCTCCTCTTGCAACTGCTTGTCGTCGAGCATCTTCATAAAAAAGATGTACGTCATCTGCTCAAGTACGGTGATGGGGTTAGTGATGCCAGCCACAAAGAACGTGTCCCATATCTGGTCGATTTTGTTTTTTATCTCGCCTGTTATCATTTGTTGTATTTTGTGATTTTGTTACAAAGTTAATAATTCTTTTTGTTATTTTGTTGGCTGCAATAAAAAATAATATGTACCTTTGCTTGTGAAAAAACCTACTAATGGACGACGGAACTTTGCACACACAATCTGCACAAGCAGGATGTGCTGCTCAATAGTCCCCAAACTAATCATTCAGTTATGTTAAAACAAATAATTAATGGTCGCATTCTTACTCCACAAGGATGGCTTGAAGGCGGCTCTGTAATCATTGACGGTAATAAGATTTTAGCCGTATCGAACAGTGATTTGCACATCGTTAACGCTCAGATTATCGACGCTAAAGGCTGCTATGTAGTACCAGGCGGAGTAGATTTGCACGTGCATGGAGGAGGCGGACGCGACTTCATGGAGGGCACAGAGGAGGCGTTCCGTGTAGCCATAAAAGCACACATGAAGCACGGCACAACCTCTATATTCCCAACCCTCTCGTCTTCTACCGTGCCAATGATTGAGGCAGCTTGCGAGACCTGTCAGAAACTCATGGAAGAAGAGAATAGCCCCGTACTCGGACTCCATCTTGAAGGTCCATACTTCAACCCGAAGCAGGCAGGCGCACAGATACCCGAATGGATAAAGCCACCGTTGGCGGAAGAGTACGAACCATTGCTCGACAAGTATCCATGCATTAAGCGTTGGGACGAAGCTCCGGAACTGCCAGGCTCTGTGGAGTTCATACAGTCGTGTCGTAAGCACGGCGTAGTGGCATCTATCGGTCACACACGCGCCACATACGCAGATGTCGTAGCCGGACACAATGCTGGTATGATGCACGCTACACACTTCTACAACGCAATGCCAGTGGTATATAAGGAACACGAGTTCAAGGTGCCGGGCACCGTGGAGAGCGTGTACGCCCTTCCGGATATGACCGTAGAGGTGATTGCCGACGGCATACATGTGCCCCCAGTGATGCTCCACGTGGTTTATCAGATAAAGGGCGTAGAGAAAACTGCCCTCATCACCGACTCGTTAGCATGTGCTGCAAGCGAAGAGGGCGTGGCGTTCGACCCACGCGTGATACTTGAAGACGGCGTGTGCAAGCTTGCCGACCACTCAGCCCTCGCTGGTTCTATCGCCACAATGGATCGTCTCATCCGCACGTGTGTGCAGATGGCAAACATACCGATGGAGGACGCATGTCGCATGGCGAGCGAGACACCGGCAAAGATTATGGGCGTATTCGATCGTAAGGGCTCGCTCGAGGACGGTAAGGACGCAGATATCATGATGTTCGACAAAGACCTTAAACTCACCTACGTAATGCAGATGGGTAACGAGGTGACTAACGAACTCTAAAAAGAAATAATATGTTGAAACAATTTGTCAATGGTCGCATCCTAACACCTAAAGGATGGCTTGATGGCGGCTCCATAGTGACGGACGGCAACAAAATCAGAGCCGTCTCGAACATCGACTTGCATGTTGTGGGAGCTGAAATCATCGATGTCCAAGGAGGCTATATCGTCCCAGGCGGCATTGATATGCACGCTCATGGCGGAGGCGGTCGAGACTTCATTGAAGCCACGCAGGATGCTTTTCGTGCAGGTGTCAATGCTCATCTGAAGCATGGCACCACCGCAATATACCCAACATTATCGTCGTCGACAATACCTACCATTGAGGCTGCCTGCAACGTGTGTCAGAAGCTCATGGCGGAGAAAGATAGCCCAGTGCTTGGATTGCACATCGAAGGTTCGTATATCAATAGAAAGCAAGCTGGTGCACAAAACCCAGTGTTGATAAAGGCACCTATTATATATGAATATGAGACGCTGCTCAAAAAGTATAAGTGCATCAAGCGTTGGGATGAGGCACCAGAGTTGCCCGGCTCGGTTAGATTTATCAAAGAGCTACGCAAGCATGGCGTGCTTTCTGCTCTCACCTGCACATGTGCTACCTATGAGGATGTGGTGAAAGCGCATGATGCCGGAATGACACATGCCTCGCACTTCTACAACGCAATGCCCGTAGTGTACAAGGAGCACGAGTTCAAGGTGCCAGGCACCGTGGAGAGTGTTTATGCACTGCAGGATATGACGGTAGAGGTGATTGCCGATGGTATACACGTGCCACCAGTAATGCTTAATATTGTATATAAGATAAAAGGCGTAGAAAGAACAGCCCTCATCACCGACTCTTTGGCTTATGCAGCAAGCGAAGGTGATGTGTCTCCGGAGGCTCGTGTGATTATGGAAGACGGTGTGTGTAAACTCGCCGACCGCTCGGTGCTTGCCGGCTCCATTGCCACTATGGATGTGCTCATCCGCACATGTATACAAAAGGCTGAAATACCGATGATAGATGCGTTCCGTATGGCAAGCGAAACACCTGCAAAGATTATGGGCGTGTTCGACCGCAAAGGCTCAATAGAAGAGGGTAAGGATGCCGATATCGTTGTCTACGACAAGGATATAAACCTTACCTACGTAATGCAAATGGGCAAGGAAATTGCCAATAAATTATAACTGCGAGTTTGCCACGCTACGGCAACATTGTTGTTGTGCTACCGAAACTTAATTGCCGTAGCGCGACAACAATGTTGCCGTAGCGTGGCAAACTCACAGCGTAATTTTGTGGATGTAATGTTGTCTATTCTTGCGTTGTGTCGTTGATGTTGTCTGTGTGCAGAATGACACTCGTAGCACCAATTGTGAACAATGTGCCGTCCTCGATAACGCGTTGCTCGCGGTCGCCAAGAATAACGTTGTCGACGAAGGTACCAGTGTAGCTCGGTCCGTCCTTAAGCACATACTTCAAGTTGCCCTTTTTGTCGCGGCTTACTGTGATAGAACAATGGTTGATGTCGATGCTCGGGTCGTTTGTCTCGATAGCGCAGTTTACACCGCTATTCTTCATGTAGCGTCCGATGACGTTCACACCCATGTGTAGCGGAATGACCTGCTTGTAATGGAATACGTTTTCGATAACGGTGATGTAGCCACACTCGCTTCCTTCTGCATTTTCTTCTGGAATATCCTCTTTCTGCGTGTTGCGCAGTTTTGAAACACCAATGCGTATGCCGAATTGCTTGCCACAGTCGGGGCATTGGAATACTAACGACTGTCCTTCGGTGTATTTCTTCTCGTCGAATGTGATGAAGTTATCACATTTTGGGCATCTTACTCTTTTCATTTATCTTATTTCTGTTATCCAAGATCCTTCAAATTCGATGTTGTCTGTCAGCATGTTCTTTGCTTTGTTTGCCTCTTCGCGAGTGCTGAACTTGCGATATATCACCTTTACGTGACCATTGGCACCGATATAGACACAAGCTTCTTTCATGCCTTTACGATGAAGTTTGCTTACATACTCCTCTGCGTTCTTTTTTGCTACACGGCTTGCAAGCACAATGCTGAAGTATCGCTCTGATGTTTGCTCGTTGGTGTTGTTGGTTATTGTTGCAACTTCTTTGTTTTCAGCGTTATTTGCTATGTTCGCTTCAGTGTTTGTTGCGCCTTCTTCTGCCGCTTCAGTTGCTGTCATGTCGTTCAGTTTATCGGGCGTGCCACTGGTTATGTCTTTTGGCATAATCTCGTAGAACCAGTTTGCGTTTATAGCACTTTGGTTGATGTTGGGCTTGCTCGAATCGCCCAACTTGGCAGGCATTGTGAGCATGAAGATGATGGCAATGCAAGCTGCAGCCACATGTTTGATGTAGCGCAACGGAATGTGTACAGATAGTGTTTCGTCTGCCACGTCCTCTTCCGTTTCGGTCTGCTCGATAGTTTCGCTTACTTTTGCTGTAGCTATGTTTTTTTCCTCAACAGTATTTGCCACAGGGCGTATGTTGATAGCGTCAAGTCCGTAGAGCGCAGGAGTGATAACGCCAGTCTCTTCGGGGATGAACTCTAATGTGGAGCCGTTGATGACAAATTTACCGATTCTTAATAGCTCGTATATGTGCTCTTCTTCGATGTGACGTTTGAGACTTTCAACATCTGTTGCTATCTGTTTAAGTGCTTCAGGGAAACTGATGTCGTATGTGTTGACATATTCCTGGGCTAAGAGCGAGTCGTTCATAGTCAGCTGCGGATTGAAGCCAACAATGCGCATCGGAGGAATAAAGATGCAGTTCTCTTCGTCGTATTTGGCAGGAATATTGTGAGCCATAAATCCACCAAAGCCCGGAACAATGACACAATCATTGTTCAACAGTAACCTTGCTATATGTTTCTCCAAATATCTCATATCTGCAAATTTACGAATTTTTAATTATAACTTTGATATAAATGAATAAAAAGTGAGTGGAAAAGATTAAAATATGCTTATTGTTTTGGTTTTCTTGCGAAATATGCTAACTTTGCAAGTGTTATGGCTGTGAAATCAGCATTGAGTAACGTGTAATAATTATGTATAAAAATATAGCAAAAACTTTATTTGTTCTGCTACTTGTCCTCAAGGTAAGTGCGTGTGGAAATCGTCAGAATAAGGCGGTAGAGCCGACAGAAGATTTAACAGCAAAGCATGATTTGCAAGGAATATGGCTTGATGAGGATGGGGAAGATGTGGCTTTTCGTGTGAAGGGCGACTCTGTTTATTTCCCCGATTCGACCAGTGTACCTACGTATTTCCGCATCGAGAACCACTCGTTTGTGCTCATAGGAGGCAAGACTACTAAGTATAAGATAATGAAGCAGACACCAAATGTGTTCGAGTTTAAGAACCAAAGTGGTGAGACTGTGAAGCTTTACAAGACTAACGACGCGTCGTACATGGATGCTTTCGTGCCAAAGGCGGTGCAGAATATTAATCAAAAGAAAGTGGTGAAACGCGATAGTGTTGTCTTCTTCAACGATGAGAAGTATCATTGCTACATACAGATTAATCCAACAACATATAAGGTGGTGAAGCCATCGGTTAATGATGACGGAGTAGAGGTGGACAATGTGTATTATGACAATATTGTTAACCTAACGGTGTTCAATGGAAATAAACGCTTATTCTCTGCCGATATGCGTAAGGAGGCGTTCGTCAATGAGGTGCCAGAACAGTTCCTAAAACAAGCAGTTTATAGCGATTTGTATTTTGATCGTATTGATGCGGAAGGTTTACATTTTTTCTCTGTTCTTGCTATGCCAGAGACATCAATAAGCTATATGGTAGAATCTATTGTAGAGTTTAATGGTAAACTTATAAAGCGGATTAAAAAGTGATTTAGTCCGCTTCACTATTTTTCGAGTTGTATTATCAAGAATATTTCATTTGGATATAAAACAAAAAACATAGATTGTCTCACGACAACCTATGCTTTCTTAACCTTAATAATCTAATACCATGAAAAACACGTTGCAAAGATAGTCTGAATTTATAATATAGACAAGTGTTGTTCTAAAATAACACATTGAAAATAATATAATTTAAGTAAACGGACGTACTTTGTATGGTGCTTTTAATATCGTTTTACAATATTTGTCTTATATTGGAAGTATTATTTCCATTGTTTTTTATAGCCCCAACATAGTTCCTATTTGATAGACCACAGCCGATACAATCCATGCTAATGCTGTTGTGTAAACAGCTGCGAATGATGCCCACTTCCATGAACCAGTTTCGCCTTTTATTGCAGCGATGGTTGCGATGCAAGGGAAGTAGAGCAGAACAAACAGCAAGAAGCAATATGATGAGAGCGGAGTGATGCCGTCGGCTACCATCTGCTTGCGCAGATTAGAATAAGACTCTTCGCTTCCTTCCTCTACCACATCGTCGTTGTGATAGAGAATTCCCATGGAAGAGGCTACAATCTCCTTTGCACCGATGCCTGAAATAAGACCTACATCAAGCTTCCAGTCGAAGCCTTGTGGGCGGAAAACGGGTTCTATAGCGCGACCGATGCGTCCGATGTAGCTCTGCTCCTGCTGCTCTACGCGCGAAAGTTCTTCGTTGTGTGGAAAGTAGCCAAGAGCCCACACTATGATGCTTGCAACCAGGATGATGCCACCCATCTTCTTCAGATATTCTTTGCCTTTCTGCCAAGTGTGTCTGCCGATAGCTTTCGCTGTTGGGAAGCGATAAGGCGGAAGCTCCATAACGAACGGAGTGTCTTCACCTTTGAACAACATCTTGCTGAAGAGACGGCTCATGAGTATAGCCATGATTATGCCTACGACGTAGAGAGACATCATCACACTGGAGCGATATTGCTGCGCAAACATCGTTCCTATAATCATTATATATATAGGGAAGCGTGCAGAACAACTCATAAGTGGAAGTATCATCATGGTTATGAGTCGTGAGCGGCGACTTTCAATGGTGCGTGTAGCCATTACGGCTGGCACATTGCAGCCAAAGCCCATGATGAGCGGTATGAACGACTTGCCATGAAGCCCCATTTTGTGCATCAGTTTATCCATGATGAAAGCAGCACGAGCCATGTATCCACTGTCTTCCATGAAAGATATGAAGAAGTAGAGTATCAAGATTTGTGGCAAGAAGACAATCACCGAGCCAACACCGCCGATGACACCGTCGATAAGCATGTCCTTTAGAGGACCGCTTGGCATGGTGCCGGCTATTGTTGTTCCAATCCACTCAACACCACTCTCAATCCACCCCATAGGGTACTGACCCAAGGAGAATGTTGCTTCAAACATTATCCAAATCATAAGGATGAAGATGGGGAAACCAACGTATCTGTTGGTGATAATTTGATCTATGAGGTGTGTCAGCTGGTAGGTGTCCTTTTTGTTGCCAGTTTGGTAGCCTGCCTCTTGCAACGCACCGTGAATGAAGCCATACTTCGCGTCCATGATGACCGTTTCGCAGTCTTCATGGGTGTAGTTCTGTACATCAGCAACAGCCTTGTCGCGCACAGAGAATATCTTTTCTGCACGGCTTGTTGATGAAACGATGAGATGCTCGGTCTCCTTGTCTTTCTCCAAGAGTTTTATGGCGAGGTAGCGAGTGGAGTAGCGATGTCGCAAATCGTTCTCCTGTTTTAGTACGGCTTGTATAGCCTCAATACCTTCCTCTACGTATGGACCGTGGTTGATGTGGATATGACGGAACACATTGTGCTTGGGCTTTACACCGCTTGCAAAGTCCTCCTCGTGCTCTGCATCCTCCTTCTCCGATTTGCGGTATTGCTCGTGCCACTGTCGTATGCCCTCAGCTACTTCAGGGTCGAGATTGCCTTTGTCGTCGAGGAAGTCAAGGCCCTCGTACATATTAATAATAATGTGGAAAAGCAACTCGACACCTCTGCCAGTGGTGAACGTTGTGGGAATCATTGGCACACCAAAGAGTTCGCCGAGCTTCGCATAGTCGACATTGTCGCCACGCTTTTCTGTTTCGTCGAACATATTTAGAGCACAAACCATGCGTAAGTGCATGTCTATGAGTTGGGTTGTGAGGTAAAGATTGCGCTCAATGTTGCTTGCATCAATCACGTTGATAACAACATCAGGCGTGTGCTCAATAATCTCTTTGCGCACATAAAGCTCCTCTGGAGAATATGCTGAGAGCGAGTATGTTCCAGGCAAGTCGACTATATTGAAGTCGTAACCCTCAAAAGAGGCGTGTCCCGTCTTTGCGTCAACAGTAACTCCTGAATAATTGCCAACTCGCTCGTGAGCTCCAGAGGCGAAGTTGAACAACGATGTCTTTCCGCAATTCGGGTTGCCAACCAATGCTACGTTAATGGTGCGACGCTTTTTCATCGCGGCATCGCGTAGCTGTGTGTCGCTCAAGCTATCGCTTCCTTTCTCAAGTGGTTCTGAAATCTTGGGTCTATTCTTTTCTATCTCGGCTGCTTCTTCTACCGAAATCACTTCTATCATGTCTGCTTCAGAGCGACGAAGAGAAACTTCGTAGCCCAGAATCTTGTATTTTACGGGGTCTTGCAGTGGCGCATTTAATAGCACGTCAACTACTTTTCCTTTGATAAATCCCATCTCGACGATACGTTTGCGAAAGCCTCCGTGTCCCATGACCTTCACAATTACTCCGCGTTCGCCAGTCTTTAATTCAGATAATTTCATATTGTTTCAATATTTGTTCGATGACATTATCCCTCTTGAAAGTGAATGTTATTAATATACGATGTCTTATAAGGGCACAAAAGTACACATAAAAATTGAAAAAGAAATAACTTCATGTCGTACATTTTTTCAAATACCTAAAAATGATTAATGGATGTGTTATGTTCAAATACAAATTAAAATTGCTAACTTTGCATTTTGGAACAAATAAAACAAATAAATAAGAAAATGGAAAATCATTTCTTTTATTATCTTTTATGTATATTGGCTGCAGTGGTCGGCTTTCTGGTAGTTAAGAAAATTACAAGTTGTATGATAAAAGTTGTAATAGCACTTGTAGTGTTAGCTGCTATAGCATTCATGTATTTCAAGTTTATTGCTTAACCCCACAACATTTAGCCTTCAGATGAAGTTGATTATAGACAGCGGAAGTACCAAGACAGACTGGTGCTTTGCGCAATCTTCCGATACATATGTATTAGTGCAGACAGACGGAATAAATCCCATTGTGCAATCATTCGATGAGATCGTGTCTGTTGTGCAAGATCAAATGCTTACTCGCGCTAAGCAGCAATTTATAGATGTGGCATCTTTGGAGAATGTGTTCTTTTACGGAGCAGGTTGTACACCTGAGCATAGCCATATTGTGGAAGAGGCGTTGCACTCGGCTCTTGGTGAAAGTGTTTCGGTTTATGTTGAGAGCGATTTGTTGGCAGCAGCACGTGCGCTTTGTGGTACGCATCCTGGTATAACATGTATATTAGGAACCGGTTCTAATTCGTGCTACTTTGATGGTGATAAAATCAAAGAACATACACCTGCGTTAGGATATATCTTGGGTGACGAGGGTAGTGGTGCAGTTCTGGGACGCACTTTTATTAATGGTATATTGAAAGGCACTCTGCCACAAGAGTTGCGTGACGAGTTCTTTGAAGAGTATCATACAAGCCAAGCTGATATTATAAACAATGTGTATCATTCTGCTTTACCTAACCGTTTTTTTGCATCGCTTTCTAAGTTTATATTGCCACGCATTAGTAATGAAAAGTTGGAAGCACTTGTCGTTCGGAACTTTGAAAGTTTTATAATTAATAATGTTAAAAACTATGCGTATGCAGAACCAGTGATAAATGCTGTGGGTAGCGTGGCTTACCTATATCACAAACAATTGGAACAGGCTGCAAACAGACAGGGTTATCGATTGGGAAAAATATTAAAAAGTCCGCTTGAAGGCTTGCTTAAATATCATTTTGTAAATAATTAAATATAGACAATGGGCTACAACGGCTATTTGCGTGCATAAAAAATCAAATTGCTACTGATGTGTTTGCGTAAACAATATGAAATGCAACATAGAGTTAGCAAATTTAGTTGAAAAACTTTGGCGTTTTGCGAAATACAGATTATCTTTGCAGTTAGATAATGCAAACGTTCTCAATCGTATTGAAAACGATATGCAAACGCTTGCTTTGGCAGAAAGATATGATGTAATATCAAGAAAAAATATTAACGTTTTAGACATATAATTACTATTTATGAGCGAAAAAAGAGTTTATACTTTCGGTAATGGACAAGCCGAAGGTGATGCTTCAATGCGTGAGGTACTCGGTGGTAAGGGTGCAAACCTTGCCGAGATGAACCACATCGGTGTTCCTGTGCCTCCTGGTTTTACAATCACAACCGATACTTGTAACGAATATTATGAGGTAGGTCAGGATAAGATTGTTGAGCTGCTTACTGCTGAGGTTGACGCAGCTGTGGCTCACACTGAAGAACTGATGAATTGCAAGTTCGGTGACCCGAAGAATCCTCTGTTGGTTTCTGTACGTTCAGGTGCTCGTGCTTCTATGCCGGGTATGATGGATACCATCCTCAACCTTGGTTTGAACGACGAGGTTGCTGAGGGTATGGTAGAGAAGACTGGCAACCCACACTTCGTATATGATAGCTACCGCCGTTTTGTTCAGATGTATGGTGACGTTGTTCTTGGCATGAAGCCAGAGAATAAAGAGGATATTGATCCGTTCGAGGCTATTATTGAAAAGGTGAAGGAGGAGCAGGGCGTTGTTCTTGACAAGGACCTCTCTGTAGAGTCGCTGAAGAAGCTCGTTGAGCTCTTCAAAAAGGCTATCAAGGAGCAGACTGGTAGCGACTTCCCAACGGATCCGAAGGAGCAGCTTTGGGGTGCTATCTGTGCTGTATTCCGCAGCTGGATGAACGAGCGTGCTATTCTCTATCGTAAGATGGAAGGAATTCCTGACGAGTGGGGTACAGCAGTTTCTGTTATGGCTATGGTGTTCGGCAATATGGGCGAGACATCTGCAACAGGTGTATGCTTCAGCCGCGACGCAGGTAACGGCGAGAACCTCTTCAACGGTGAGTACCTGATTAATGCTCAGGGCGAAGACGTTGTTGCAGGTATTCGTACTCCGCAGCAGATTACAAAGATTGGCTCACAGCGTTGGGCTGAGCGTGCTGGTATCTCAGAGGAAGAGCGCGTAGCAAATTATCCTTCAATGGAGGAAGCAATGCCAGAGCTCTACAAGGAACTCGATTCACTCCAAGATAAGCTCGAAAAGCACTATCGCGATATGCAGGACATGGAATTCACCGTTCAGGAGGGTAAGCTTTGGTTCCTCCAGACACGTAACGGTAAGCGTACTGGTACTGCTATGGTTAAGATTGCGATGGATCTTCTCCATGAAGGTATGATTGACGAGAAGACAGCCCTCTTGCGTTGTGAGCCGCAGAAGCTCGACGAGCTCTTGCATCCAGTATTCGATAAGTTGGCACTCTCAAGAGCTAAGGTTATTACACAGGGTCTTCCTGCTTCTCCAGGTGCAGCTTGTGGTCAGATCGTATTCCACGCTGACGATGCTGAGGTATGGCATGAGGACGGCAAGAAGGTCATCATGGTTCGTATCGAGACATCTCCTGAGGACCTCGCAGGTATGTCTGCAGCAGAGGGTATCCTTACAGCTCGTGGCGGTATGACTTCTCACGCTGCCGTTGTTGCTCGTGGTATGGGCAAATGCTGCGTTTCAGGTGCTGGCTCTATCAATGTTGATTACAAGACTAAGACCGTAGAGATTGAAGGAGTTGTGTACAAGGAGGGTGATTACATCTCTTTGAACGGTACAACAGGTCAGGTTTATGCAGGTCAGATTGAGACCAAGGCAGCTGAACTTTCAGGCGACTTCAAGGAACTCATGGACCTCTGCGATAAGTACACAAAGATGGAAATCCGTACCAACGCAGATACTCCACACGATGCAAAGGTAGCTCGCACATTCGGTGCTAAGGGTATCGGCTTAACACGTACAGAGCACATGTTCTTCGATGATCAGAAGATTGTTGCTATGCGTGAGATGATTTTGGCAGACTCTGTAGAGGGTCGCGAGAAGGCTCTTGCTAAACTTCTCCCATATCAGAAGGCTGACTTCTACGGCATTTTGAAGGCTATGGATGGCTGCCACGTAAATATTCGTCTGCTTGACCCACCTCTCCATGAGTTCGTACCGCACGATAAGGCTGGTCAGGAAACAATGGCTAAGGAAATGGGCGTAAGCGTAGAGGAAATCAAGAAGCGCGTAAACTCTTTGGCTGAGAACAACCCAATGCTCGGTCACCGTGGTTGCCGTCTTGGTATCACATTCCCTGAGATTACAGCAATGCAGACACGTGCTATCCTCGGTGCAGCTTGCCAGTTGAAGCAGGAAGGCTTCAACCCACGTCCTGAGATTATGGTGCCACTCATCGGTACAGTTCAGGAGCTCAAGCAGCAGAAGTCTATCATCCTTGCTACTGCTAAGGAGGTATTCGTTGAGTATGGTGTAGAGGTAGAGTTTGAGATTGGTACAATGATTGAGATTCCACGTGCAGCCCTTACTGCAGGTAAGATTGCAGAAGAGGCTCAGTACTTCTCATTCGGTACAAACGACTTGACACAGATGACCTTCGGTTATTCTCGTGACGATATTGCTTCATTCCTCCCTGCATACATGGAGAAGAAGATTCTGAAGGTTGACCCGTTCCAGGTTCTTGATCAGGAAGGTGTTGGTCAGCTTATCAAGATGGCTGTTGAGAATGGTCGCGCTACTCGTCCGAACCTCCGTACCGGTATTTGCGGTGAGCACGGTGGTGAGCCTTCATCAGTTAAGTTCTGCGCAAAGGTTGGTATGAACTACGCTTCATGCTCTCCATTCCGCGTGCCTATCGCACGTCTCGCAGCTGCGCAGGCTGCAGTAGAGGAATAAGATAAGCCCTCGTAACTAACGAGTTAGGCGGTAAGTCTCTGATAATAAAGAGACTTGCCGCCTAAATTGTTTTTGGTGGGTCTGCACGTTCTGCAACTAAGATAATTCGCTTCGCTCGTGAAATGAATAGACAAGTGCCCCCGAAATAAAGCGGTTGCTTTTTTCGAGGGCACTTTTATAAGTGACAATCAGTTCGGAAGCTAACTGTTCGCCACTTACTGAACAATTAAAATTTAGCCTAACCTAAATACTTCATCAAAATCTTTGCGTTACCGCTATCGCGGAGTTTCGCAATGCTCTTCTCGCGAATTTGGCGTACACGCTCGCGTGTCAGACCGAGCTGGTCGCCAATCTCTTCAAGACCTTTCTCGTGGCAGCCGATGCCGAAGCACTCGCGAATGATTGTGATTTCGCGATCCTTGAGCACTTTGTTAAGCACCGAGTTGAGTTCTAATGCCATTGACTCGTGGTCGACTTGACGGTCTGTTCGGCTGTCTTCGCCACTCGGCATAACGTCGAGCATACAGTTGTCTTCGCCATCTTGGAAAGGAGCGTCGATACTTACGTGGTGTCCGTCTGCCATGAGGCTTTGACCGATTTTCTCTTCGTCTATGTTTGTAGCTTCAGAAAGTTCTGAAACAGATGGGTGTCGCTGGTTTTCCTGTTCAAACTTGTTGATCTCGTGGTTGATTTTATTCAATGAACCAACTTGGTTGAGTGGCAGACGTACGATGCGACTCTGTTCTGCAATGGCTTGAAGTATGCTCTGACGAATCCACCATACGGCGTATGAGATGAATTTGAAACCGCGAGTCTCGTCAAACTTCTGAGCAGCTTTTATCAGACCTATATTGCCTTCGTCGATAAGGTCGGTAAGGGTAAGTCCTTGGTGCTGGTATTGTTTGGCAACAGATACCACAAATCGCAGATTGGCTGTTACAAGTTTGTCCTTAGCGCGTTCGCCCTCCGGACCTCCTTTTTTGATTTTTTGCGCAAGCTCAATCTCTTCATCAATGGTTATCAGCGGAGCACGACCAATTTCGACAAGATATTTGTCAAGTGCTTCACTGGAACGGTTTGTAATACTTTTTTGAATTTTAAGTTGTCTCATCTTGTATACCTAAACTTTCTTACGCGTAATAAACTGATGTCTGTTTTCGCAAAGGTTACGAAAACCCTGCAAAGGTACGATTTTTTGCCGATACACACAAATCTAAATATGCAAAACTTATGCGTGGCGTGTATTTTGTTCTTCATTCTTGTTGTATTTTTAAAAAAGATTGTACCTTTGCGAAATATACGGCTATGAATTGGGTCGTTAACCTCATAATCAGAAAACAAATACTATTACAATTATGAATATTAAAGTGCGTTTGGCATTAATGAACTTCTTGGAGTTCGCAGTTTGGGGTGCTTACCTCACTTGTATGGGTCAATATCTCGGAAATGCTGGTATGGGTGCCGAGATTTCTTGGTTCTATGCGATACAGGGTATCGTTTCGATTTTTATGCCTACCTTAATGGGTATTGTGGCTGACCGCCTTATACAACCTCAGCGTTTGCTTGGTTATTGTCATTTGCTTGCTGGTGTGTTTATGGTTGGTCTGTTTATGATGGGCATGAATAGTGCGACTCCGGACAAGACACTCTTTATGTCGTTGTACACGTTGAGTGTGGCTTTCTATATGCCTACGCTTGCGTTGTCTAACACAGCTGCTTTTGCTATTCTTACTAACCATGGTCTTGATACGGTTAAGGATTTTCCGCCGATACGTGTGTTTGGTACTGTTGGTTTTATCGCTACGATGTGGTTTGTGAATTGTGCTGTCGTAGATGGTGGCTCGTTTGGTTTGACACTTGCTGATAACGCTAATAAGTTTCAATATACTCATTTGCAGTTTCTTGTTTCGGGTGTGTTGAGCTTTGTGCTTTTTGTTTATTGTATGACGCTGCCGCAATGCAAGCTTCAGGCAAAGAAGGCGCAGTCGCTTACGGAGGCGTTCGGCTTGAACGCGTTCAAGCTGTTCAAGACTAAGCGTATGGCTTTGTTCTTCATTTTCTCTGGTTTGCTCGGAATGTCGCTGCAGGTGACGAATGGTTATGCAACGCCGTTTATTACAAGTTTTAAGGGCATACCAGAGATGGCTGACTCTTTCGCTGCCAACAATGCTACGCTGCTCGTTTCGATCAGTCAGGTGGCAGAGGCTTTGTGTATTCTTCTTATTCCATTCTTTCTGCGTCGTTATGGCATAAAGATGGTTATGCTCATCGCGATGTTCGCCTGGGTGCTGCGCTTCGGTTTCTTCGGTTTGGGTAACCCGATGATGCCGGGTGTGCTGCTCTTCGTGTTGTCGTGTGTGGTTTATGGTGTGGCGTTCGACTTCTTCAATGTGTCGGGCGGATTGTTTGTGAACGCGGAGTGTGATGAGAATGTGAAGGCTTCGGCGCAGGGTTTGTTTATGTTGATGACTAATGGTTTGGGCGCAACGGTCGGTACGTTGCTTGCTGGTCAGGTGATCAATCATTATTGCCATTGGACAGAGGGTGGTTATCTGCTGGGCGATTGGCAGACTTGTTGGTTCATTTTTGCTGGTTATGCACTTGTTGTGGCATTGCTGTTCCTTGTGATGTTCAGAACGAAGAAGGAGGTTAAGGCTTAGGGCATGAAGGAAATCAGATATTTCTATGTTCCCAATGCTGCGAGCGTTGGTGAACTGCCGGAGGAGGAAGCGAAGCACGCTGTCAGGGTGCTTCGCCTTCAAAGTGGCGACCGTATGGTGCTCGTAGACGGCGAAGGCGGATTGTTTGATGCTGAGGTTAGTGTGGCATCGGGCAAGCATTGCTTGTACAACATTCTGGAGACTCTGCCGTATGAGCGTGAGTGGCGGGGACGTATAAGTCTTGCCATTGCGCCTACGAAGATGATGGATCGTATAGAATGGATGGCGGAAAAGGCTACTGAGGTTGGATTTGACGAGATTAGCTTCTTGGATTGTAAGTTCTCTGAGCGCAAGACGTTGCGTACGGACAGGGTGGAGCGTATTGTTGTCTCGGCTATGAAGCAGAGTCATAAGGCTTGTAAGCCTGTGGTGAACGAGATGTGTGGCTTTAGGGAGTTTGTTGCGAGGGAGCGCGAGGGTCGTAAGTTTATAGCTCATTGTTATGAGGAGGTGGCACGTCGGGATTTGTTCGACGAGCTTTCTGCGATGGATGCGGAGACGCCGGTCACGGTGCTTGTCGGTCCGGAGGGTGATTTCTCTATCGATGAGGTGAAGTTGGCTATGGAGCATGGCTACGAGTCGGTGTCGCTTGGCAGGAGTCGTTTGCGTACGGAGACTGCGGGTCTGAGTGCGGTGATGATGGCAAATCTTTCAAAGCGTAGATTGTAAAGAGAGATTATATAAAGAAAACCCGAAGTTTCGTGCCAGCGGAGCTTCGGGTTTGATATTTATTCTTTATTCTTTATTCTTTATTCTTTATTCTTTATTGATGTATTGCAGGATCTGTTCGGCGTGAATCTTCGTCTTTATCTCTTTTGGTGTGAAGATTTTCTGGATGATGCCATTTTCGTCAACGAGGTATGTTGTGCGCAGGATGCCGATGGTTTTTCTGCCGCAGGCTACTTTTTCGCCCCAGCAACCAAGTTGCTGCAGGAGTGTTGTCTCGGTGTCGGCGATGAGCGGGAAGTGCAGTCCCTGAGTGTCGGCGAACTTCTTCTGCAGGGCCTGCTTGTCCTTGCTGACGCCTATTATGTCGTAGCCGGCAGCTGCCAACTCTTCTTTGTGTGCCTGGAGGGAACATGCCTCGGCTGTGCATCCGCTGGTGTTTGCCTTGGGGTAGCTGTAGAGTATGATTTTGCGACCTTGATAGTCGCTTGCCTTGATTTCACGTCCGTCTTGGTCTATGCCAAGAATTTCGGGTATTTTGTCTCCTATGTTCATAATTGGGTTGTTTTGTTTTTATTTTTGTTTTATGTTGCAAAGATATGTATTCAATCTGAGATGAGCAAACTCTTTGCGCTCTTAATGTTGGATGTTTACTTGTGGCATGGATTCTTGCTATTTTCCTTTTTGCAACATCTTACGCGACTTTTCTTTTGCGAAAGCTTGCATGTCCACAGCCACGTCATCCTCGTCCACAATCTCTACGCCGGTCATGGTCTCTATGATGTCTTCCATTGAGACCACGCCACGTAGGCAGCCGTATTCGTCGAGGATGACGGAAATGTGTTCGCGCTTCTCCAGCATCTTCTCCCATATTTGATATACCGAATCGTCTTCGTTGAAGGAAAGTATCGGGCGCATGAGGTCGGAGAGTTTGGTTTCAAATTTGTCGTCCGACAACTTCTTCAGCATCATGTCTTTCAGAACGTAGCCGATGATATATTCCTTACTCTTGTCGTAGACGGGTATGCGTGAGAAGTTCCATGTCTGCTGCTCGTAGAACTCCTTGATGGTAAGGTTCACGTTGGCAGATTCTACCACAATGGATGGTGTCATCACCTCGCGTGCCTTAACGGCAGCCAGACGGATGCAGCTTTTGATAATCTTGCTTTCTGACTCGCGGAAGATGCCCTCCGTGGTGCCTACGTCAACCATCGCCGACACTTCTTCGCGGCTCACGGAAGCTTGATGCGCCTTCGGGGTGAACACCTTTGTGATTAGCTCTGAGAGCAGAACGAGCGGGTAGGTGATGAAGATGAGCACGCGGATAATCTTGGTGGAAGGCATGGCGAGCGAACGCCAGTAGGATGCTCCGATGGTCTTGGGGATGATTTCGGAAAGCACAAGAATCAACAGCGTGAGAATGGCTGATACCAATCCGAAGTATTCTTCGCCGAAGAGCTTCATCGACTCTGCGCCGACACCTGCCGAACCGATGGTGTGGGCAATGGTGTTGAGCGAGAGGATTGCGCCCACGGGACGGTCCACGTTGTTCTTGTACTGTTTCATCAAAGCGGCAGTCTTGTTGCCTTGACTCTCCTTCATCGAGATGAACGACATAGGAGTGGATAGGAGTACCGCCTCGAGGACGGAACATAGAAAGGATAGTGACAGAGCACCTAAGAAATATAATATGATTAAGCCCATGAAATGTATCATTTACTGCACAAAGATATCTATTTTGTGGGTATTTTTATTCCTTTGATGTCGGATGTTGGTATTCTTTAACTAAATGCCGTGGAATTTCTGTTTTGTTAGTATAATACCTATTTTTGATGACGCTCCGAATTTGGTGGTTTCGCTTATGATTACTATTTTTGCACTTGGAAAAGAATCGTATTTACACGACCGATGGTTGTGTTCATGCGGTTTATATAAAAGTTTTATAATTATAAAGATTATTGTATTATGATTATCGAAAATGTTCATGCAAGAGAGATCTTGGATTCTCGTGGCAATCCTACAGTAGAGGTTGAGGTGTCATTAAAGTCTGGCATCGTTGGTCGCGCATCAGTCCCGTCTGGTGCCTCGACAGGTGAGAATGAGGCTTTGGAACTTCGTGATGGCGACAAGAGCCGCTATTGTGGCAAGGGAGTATTAAAGGCTGTAGAGAATGTGAATAGCGTGATTGCACCGGCTTTGGTCGGTTTCTCAGCCTTGGAGCAGCGTGCTATCGACCATAAGATGTTGGAGTTGGACGGCACCAAGACCAAGTCAAACCTGGGAGCCAATGCTATTCTTGGCGTATCGCTTGCGGTGGCTCATGCTGCTGCGGAGTATCTCCACATCCCGTTGTATCGCTATATCGGCGGTTGCAACACTTACAGCCTTCCCGTTCCTATGATGAACATCATCAATGGCGGTGCTCACTCTGATGCGCCAATCGCTTTCCAGGAGTTTATGATCCGTCCTGTGGGCGCTGCTAATGAGAGAGAGGCCATCCGTATGGGTGCAGAGGTGTTCCATGCCTTGGCCAAGCTCCTGAAGAGTCGCGGTCTTTCTACTGCTGTCGGCGACGAGGGTGGTTTCGCTCCTGCACTCAATGGCATAGAGGATGCGCTTGAGAGCATCTGTCAGGCAATCAGGGATGCCGGTTATGAGCCGGGAAGGGATGTGAAGATAGCAATGGACTGCGCTGCCAGCGAGTTTGCTGTTCAGGAGAATGGGGAATGGTATTACGATTATCGCCAGCTGAAGGACGGCAAGAAGAAGGATCCCAACGGCAAGAAGCTCACGGCTGCAGAGCAGATAAGGTTCCTGGAAGAACTGATAAGCAAATATCCTATTGATTCCATCGAGGACGGTCTTGACGAGAATGATTGGGACAACTGGGTGAAGCTTACGGCTGCCATCGGCGACCGTTGCCAGCTGGTTGGTGATGACCTCTTTGTTACGAATGTGAAGTTCTTGGAGAAGGGCATCAAAATGGGTGCTGCGAACTCTATCCTTATCAAGGTGAACCAGATTGGCTCGCTTACCGAGACTTTGGATGCGATAGAGATGGCTCATCGCCATGGCTACACAACTGTTACATCGCACCGTTCGGGTGAAACTGAGGATACTACTATCGCTGATATTGCTGTGGCAACAAACTCGGGTCAGATCAAGACTGGTTCGATGAGCCGTACGGACCGTATGGCAAAGTACAACCAGCTTATCCGTATTGAGGAGCAGTTGGGGGATAACGCTGCTTACGGTTACAAGAAGCTAAAATAGACGTGATTAGTTATTGAATAAATCATAATGGACGTTAATGGGCATGAACAACCGTGACGGTTGACCATGCCCATATTTATTCTGCCGATCAGTCGATATCAATGAGTTGGAAGCGGCGGTTGAAGGTGAGGTCAATTCCGTTTGTCAGTTCCACTTCGTATTCCTTCTTGTTCAACTCAATCTTTCTCACAGCTTCTCCTCTATAATTCTCCTTCAAGTAGTTCTTGATGGGCTGCGGAATCAGCTGGCTGGGCACGATGCCTTGCTTGCAGTCAATCTCAGTAAGATTACCTTTCTTGTCGAACTCCAGCTTCGTGCCATTCCGTAGAACAACGTCATAGCTTCTGCTGACAACGCCAGACTCAATCGTAGCAAGCATCACCTTCTGACCTTTGAAGTGTTTGCTAAGCAAGGTCTGAGCCTTGGCAGGAAGTTCATTAACATTGATAGGTTTGTCGTTGCCCGCATTTGCTACGATATTGAATGACATCATGCAACAAATGGCAATCATCAAAATTCTCATAATTCTTTTCATAAGCTACAAATTAAAAATTTATAAATACCATACATTCAATTAGACGCAAATCGTTCGCGAAAGTTTATTACAAACATTCTTTTTCTTTCTGTTCTTCCTTTTTGTTCACAATCTGCGTGATGCGCCTGATGCTTCTGTTGCGTTGGTTGATGATGAGCGGCACACGTTCTACCACCACCATAGAAGTGTCGAGCCCCAATGCCTTAGGCTCGTCGATGCCTATCTTGCTGATAAGAGCGTAGAAACTCATCAACAAGTTCTGCTGACGGTTGGCGGAACTCTCTGGATAATATACACGATGAATGATGATGAATCGGAAATCGCCAGGTATTCCGTTCTTACGAAGCGAAGGATAGGTGCTTTTTAAATCTACCTTCTTGCTTGCCACAAGGTCTTCCACCACTTGTCGCAGATATAGACTCACACGAGGCTCAATGCGGAAACCTATGTGCATCGTCACACTATAGAGAGTGTCTGGCACCAGAGTTTTGCAGCTGTACTCAAGCGTGTCTGGAGTATCTACAAACTCCATATTTATAAACCAGTAATGATCGGCACGCTTGGGCTGCTTGTTGATGATGGAATAGAGCAGTTTGTCGTCTACGGCGCCTTCCTTGTCGGCATGGTTTACATAGACAAGATTGGAGGCGTACTTGGGGATGCTCTCGTCGGCTTTGATGTCGGAGATAATCTGATAATAGTCATCCAGCGGTTTGGTGCAGACATAATGGCGTCGTATCTTCATGGCTCTAACCCATACATACATCATCTGGAACAGGATTCCGCCAATGAGCATCGTACACCATCCTCCAGCGAGAAACTTCGACAGATTGGCTGCCAGAAAGATGGCTTCGATGGTGCAGTATGCGCCCATAAACAATATCGTGAGGACTCGTGCCACGCCCTTGCTGTGCAGGTAGAAACCGAGCAGCAGGGTGGTCATCAGCATGGTGATAGTGATGGCGAGTCCGTACGCAGCCTCCATGTGTGAGGAGTCGCGAAAGAGCAGTATGATGAGAACCACGCCGATGTACATGGCAAGGTTGATCATCGGGATATAGAGCTGTCCCTTTACATGGGTAGGATGCTTTATACGCATACGCGGCCAGAAGTGCAGGTTCATGGCTTCGCTCAATATGGAGAAGGTGCCGCTGATAAGTGCCTGACTTGCCACGATTGCCGCACCCGTGGCCATGATGATGGCGAAGATTAACATGCTCTGCGGCATTATGGAAAAGAACGGATTCACGGACAAGGCTGTTGGCACATGGTTCAGCACCCAAGCGCCCTGTCCCAGATAGTTGAGAATGAGCATGGTCTTTACAAATGCCCAACTGATGGTGATGTTTTTTCTGCCACAATGTCCCAAGTCGGAGTAGAGAGCCTCGGCACCGGTAGTACAGAGAAACACGGCGCCAAGGATTAAGAACCATTCAGGTGATTGTGTTAGCAGAACAACTGCGTAATAGGGATTGAAAGCCTTCAGTATCATGGGGTAAGACGTGATGCTGACGGCTCCCACCACGCCCAGCAGCAGAAACCATAGCAGCATGAATACTCCAAACGACTTGCCGATGTTCTCTGTGCCAAACCGCTGTACGAAGAATATGATGGTGATGATGGCAAGTGTAATTGGGATGACCGGCAGATCAGGACTGATGCTTTCGAGTCCTTCGATGGCTGTGGTAACCGTGATGGCAGGGGTGATGATTCCGTCAGCCAACAAGGTGCTGGCGCCTATGATGGCCAATATGTAAATCCACTTGCTCTTGAGTCGGCGCAGCAGGGCGTAAAGGGCGAGAATGCCTCCTTCGCCATTGTTGTCGGCTCGCAGAGCCACACATACGTATTTGATGGTGGTCTGTAGGGTGAGTGTCCAGATGATGCAGGATAATGCGCCCAGTATGGTGTTCTCGTCGATGGTCTCGCCTGTGTGCAGGATGGCCTTCATCACATATAGGGGTGATGTTCCGATGTCGCCAAACACGATGCCTAAAGTGACGAGCAATCCCAAGAAGCCAATTTTATTATGGTTGCAGACTACCGATTTTTCTGTATCTTCTCTCATGTTTTTCTCTTTTTTATTAAACAATGTTATCCTTTGGATTATTAAAATTTGCGTGCAAAGGTATAAACATGAGAGATAAGATATGATTCGTTTAACAAGAATTATCTTATTTAACATCTGGTGAAAGATATGAAGCTGGTAAAACTTTTCAAACAAAATAAATTAAGGCTGATACTTCTCACGAGGTATCAGCCCTTCTTGTTTTTTAGGTATCAGGTTTGTAGGCGGCTTTGGAGAGTGTGCCTGCAGGGAAGATAGGTTGAGGTTAAGAAAGCTAAGTCTTGGTGACGGTAGAGCTGCTGACGTCGGCAAGCTTGATCGGCTTGAATTGGGTGACGGCGAAGGAAGCTCGTTTCATTGCAGCCTTTGAGGTTGTGTCGCCGGTAGCTGTGCATGAGAAGCGGTAGCTGATGATGTGGTTTTCGGGTTTGAAAACGTTGACGTCTGAAACGCCTTTTGCTCTGAATGCAAGTCGGAAGATGGCGAGGTTGTCGAGTTTGACCTTCTTGCCCTGTCGGGTGAGTTCGTGTATGCATGAGGTCATATCGCCGAGGATGGCTATGATCTGTCCTTTGGAGAATGGCGTGTTGTGGTTTGCCATGTGCTCGGCAAGGTCGCTGAGTGTAAGTACGCCTTTGTATTTTGCCCGTGCGTAGTACAAGCCTTTCGAGGCGTTGTTTGCTTTTGACTGATAGAGTTCGTATTCCATAGTTGTGTGTTGTGTGGTTGAGGTGGTGTGATGTTGAGGTGTTGAGGGTTAAACTTTCTCGACGTCTGCTCGGTTTTTCTCGGCTTTGTCTACGAGTACGAAGGGTATGCCGAGCTGGCTGACGTAGCAGTTTCTCTCGTGCTTGTTCTTTCCTGTGCCGCGTACGCGGAAGCGTAGTCCGAGAATGCTGGAGTTGGGCGTGAAGTCTTTCTTGTTGGCTCTGCCTTTGCTGTGGATGTTGTACTGGAAGATGCCGAGGTCGGGTATTTTTATTTTGTATCCTTCTGCGCAGAGCTCGAGTATGCATGTGATCATGTCGCAGAGGACGCCTTCGACCTGTGCCGGCGAGTGGGCTGAGGAATGCGACGCCATGTGCTCGGCGAGGGCTCGCGTGTCGAGGGTTTCTTCGTAGTGGATGCAGGGGTACCAAAGGCCTTTTGAGGCGTTGTTGGCTTTTGATTTGTAAAGAGTGTACTTGAACATATTTTTTTGTTTTTTTTAGGTGAACTAGATGGCTAGGTGGTCTGGGGGAGCTGGGTGTTCTGGGGTAACTAGGGGATAGGTGGGCTGTGGCTTTTGGATATGGTTTGGAGGGCGTGGGGATATGGTTTTGGAGGCGTGAGGGTGAGGTTTTGGTGGTGTGGGGATGAGGGTTGTGATCATAGGCTTTGGGCTTATTAAAGTGGTGGGCTTGTTTTATGTGACAAAGGTACGACGAATGGGGTTGGTGATGATACGATGGCGTACGTTGCCGTACGAATTGGGGATTTTTAATTGCGGCTTTGCCGCTAAGGCTCACCCAGATGCTCGGTTATGAGTTTTACTTCGCGTGGCGAGAGCCACTTGGATGTCTTCTGATAGCCTTGGTCGAGTAGGGCCTTGTGTAGTGGTTTGCATCGGTTGACCCAGGACATGAGTCGGTTGACGGCTGCGTGTGGTTCGGCTGTGGGGAAATAGAGGAGGGCGAGCTCTTTCTTGGTGTATGGTTGGATTTTGAAATTGTTCATGTTGTCTTGGTTTTAATTGATGAAACATAGTAGTCGGAGAAGTCTTTGCAGCCTGGTGGCAGCTGATGATGCTCCAACGAAGGTAAAACTTCTTTTAGTTGCATGAAGAGTCGTTCGCCGGGTGTGTCGCGGTCGGGATACATGTGGAAGGTCGTGCCGAGCCGGTCGAAGAGGTCGCGTAGGAGCTGCTTGTCGGCTTGGGTGAGGAGCGTTGCTGATGGTATGGCTACGGCTTTGTGACCGGAGGAGAGCATGGACCAGCAGTCGGAGCAGCCTTCTGTGATGTATAGGGGCTCTGCGGGACGGAGCCTGGGGATGACGGGGAGGTTGTAGATGGAGCATCGGGCGCCGTAGGGGAAGCGGAAGCGAGAGGAAACTGGGGGTGCTAGGGGTTCTGGGTGTTCTATGAGTTCTGGGGGAGATGATGAGGTTGGTGATTTTGGGGGATGAGGGAAATCGAGGTTTCGGTTTTGGAGGCCGATGAGGTTTCGGCTTTGGTCGAAGAAGGGCGTTTGTAGCCAATGGATGCCTTGTCGGTCTGTCCACGAGGTGAGGCGGCACCATGCTACGACGCGTGGGTCGAGTCTTCGCTCTTCGAAGAGAAACCTTTGCGCTTCGTCGCTGAGCCAGGGGTGCTCGAAGAATCGGGCGTAGCGCGCGGCGTCGAAGGGATTTTGAGTTTTGAGTTTTTGGGGGAGGGGTTTGTATTCTTCTACTATTATGTTTGTGGAATCGGCGAGCCATCGGCAAGCGTCTGGGAAGGGCTTGTGCAGATGATTCATGACGAGGTCGATTGTTCCGCCGTGTGTGTCGCAGGCGAAGCATCGGTAGGTGTTGGTGCGTGTGTTGAATGTGAGGCTGGCGTGGTGGTCGTCGTGGAATGGGCATAGGCTCTTGTGACGAGAGACGCGGAGTCCGAGGCGCTCAGCCACTGCCTCAATGGGCAGTTGGCGGAGCTGTTGTATTGTGGATTTATCGAGCATGGCTAATTGTTTTTTGTGATATTGTCGGAGGATATTCCTTGCAGATATTCCGAAGTCTTGGTGTAGAGTCCGGTTTGTGCGGAGTGGACTATAAACTTGCGGAATATCCATTTGTATATTTGATTCTTCGTGCCCTCCTTTGTCTTGCCGAGCGAGATGCGCAGGGCTTCAAGCTGAGCCTCGTTGAACGAGTCGGGCAGGTCGTCTAGCAGATTCTTCGGCCCGCGGCGGACTGTTTCGCTGACGTTGCTTTCGTTTTGGCCGAGCATGTCGGCAAAGACCTGCATCTTGGACCAGATGTCGTGGTAGACGAGCCATTCGACGAGGCTGCCCATGGGCTTTGTCCACGTCTGGTTGTTGAGCGCCCAGAGGAGGCATCCGGCTTTCCATGCGGAGACGAGAGCACGCTTGGAGATGTCCCATAGGGTGTCGTCGTCTGCGAGGTCGGCAAGGGAAGCCATGTCGGCAGCGAGCTGGTCGATGAGTCGGTTGAGCGGACGGATGATGAAGCGTCCCTTGCAGATGGCAAGTCGGGCGAGGTATTCGTCGAGGCGCTTGTAGAAGTCGTCGCCGTACTTGCCTTGGCGTGGTATTCGTCCGTCGCGTCCGAGGCGTGGCTTGTAGGAGAAAACGACGCGTCCGAAGGTGCCGTTGAAGAGTTCGTTCTTGTAGAACTTGCGTGCGGCGAAGGGCGTTGATGAGATGGTGATGTTGGCACGGAGAACGGGGTTGCCGGTCACGCCGTCGGCTGTGGCTCTGAGTGCTCCTGCTCGCTGGCGGTCGTAGATGTTGCGCATCATCTGGGATATCTGTCGGTGTCCGCCGCATACGCGGTCTGCCATTTCGACTTCTGGCATGTTGAGGTATTGTGTGCGCTGTCCGAGTTTCTCGCATCCCATGGCGTTCTGTATGAAGGCTGCGTTCGTGACGTCGGCAGGTGGAAACCAGAAGGCGACGTCGGGTCGGACTGGTTTCTCCTTGTTGGCAGACTTGGTTTTCATCATCTTCTGCCACTCGACGAGCTTTGCGAGTTCGTCGTTGTCGTGAGAACGGAAGTCGCGGCAGACAGCTTCGACTATGTTTGAGAGTTGGCCCTTGCCAGCGCCACTATCTGCGACGAGATTCGCCAACATTCCGCTTGGTTCTTTCCAGCTGAGGTCGGGATACATGAATTCTGCTCCACTTACGTGTGCGCCAAGGATAGGGAAAAGCATTGGGACGATGGGCTGGTGCATGTCTTTTGAGACTTGCGAGAGCAAAAGTGCCACGCTTTCGAGTCCGCGACCGAGGTTTGGCATTTTCGGGGCGGTGATTTTACTGATATCGTACTTCATCTTCTTCTTGTGGTTTTAAGGATTAAAATGTTGATAATGAGCCTTTTAGAGGGAAGAGGGTGTTACGATTCTTCCAATTCCAGTTCTTCCAATTAATTTTCAATGGGTGTGCGTTTTGCTTCTTTATATATCTAACTATTTAATAATTAATTAGTTAGATAGTCTAGAGAGAGGGTTGGTATGTGCGTGCCCTTATTGGAATATGGAAGATTTGGAATATTGGAAGATTCGTGTTTCCCGGATTAGCTGCGTTTGTGAATGATTTGCCGAGACTTTTCTTCGAGGATTTATGTCGGTTTCTCCTCTTCAAGGTTATAGGCGAAGCCACTTGTGACCTGGATGAGTTCTTCGGCAGCCCTACGGCAGAACTCTATGCAGGTGAATTGTTCGTTGAACTGCGGTCGGTTGAAGGTAGGGTAGAGCGTTCCGTCGGGCTTGCGATTGATGTTGATGTAGACGCCTTCGTATACATGCGGGTTGCGCTGCTGCACATCATTGCGCTTCTTGTCGGTGGCGTTCTCGATGAAGAGGAAGTGGTCGTCGGCATCGCGTGTGATTGCTCCGTCAAGATAGTTGCCGATGGGAATGCGTCCAGGCTCGCGTGTGAGGAGCTTGATGTCGACGCATGGCTCGGTGTTGGGGTAGACCGGCTGGTGCTGGCGATAGCCGCGAGCGAAGGGTGAATTACTTGAGAACATCTCTGTGAGGATGTCTCCTACGAGGCGAGGCTCGTGCGATGATGCTGAGCCGGAATTTAATGCTTTTGCCATATTCGTTTTTTTTGACATTAAGCATTGTCTCGCACTTGCGCAGATGCATATAGACAATGTTATTCATGCTCTACGCCATCGGGGCCGTGCTCAGTTTTGACTGCTGGGATCTGTATAAAAGAAAGCAGCAGAAACTCCGATGATTGAAATTTCTGCTGCAAAGTTATATAATCAAAAAGTGGTTTGAGAGTTTATTTAAAGCTTTCCATCGTCCAAGGAATGATAAGGAATCAAAAGGAATAGATAAGGAAAGAGTCGAGGAATTCTGTCTTTTTCCCTTTGAAAAACAGCCTGAATAAAGCTATAATTGACAACATGACATAAAAAAACGTCAGAAATTCCTTTCTGGCAAGGAATTCTGACGAATTATCGAGGATTTTATGAGGAATAGGTTGATAATAACGAGGAATCAAACGGAAAAAATTCCATACAGTCTATACATTTACGGCTTTATTCCAGTTGTCTACTTTTGCATTATATAAACCGTGATTATGAAGAATTTGCCAAAGTGGGCTTTTGTGCGAATTGTCGAAGTTTGATATTTTCTTGTCCTTGATATACTGAACTGTAATTCTTGAAATAGCAGGATTGCCCTTAGCCGCCTTTATCTCTTTGATGTAGGCAATAACGTTGGCAAGTTGGTTGTCGCTATAGAAATGCGGCATAAGAGCGTTTATAAGTTCTGCCTCCATTCCATTATAGCGTATGATGTCATCAATCTGTTTGGACAGCCATTTGCCAGGTTGCTTGATATAACTACACATACAGGCTCTTAGTTCGTCTTGCAGCCTGGAGGAGAGTCGTGACGCAATAAATTCTAGCATATTCTTATAGTCAGCCTCTTCGGGAACAGTATTCAGTAAGTCAAGAGCCCAATATCTATAATGGTCGTTCACGCTGACGCAGATAAAGATGATATAAGCCGTAAAAACAATAATTACGGATGCTGCTAGCCTCGCGTCAACATTCTCAAGACTGTCATCATAGTTGCGCAGTTGGCATAAAAGATTGTCGTAGGCGTTCGCGAAATCAAAGTCAACAGACTGTCTTCTGATTTCATCCAAAAGCAATACGCATTCGATATAAATCTCGGTTGTAGAGAACCGCATGACATTCATACGGCTCTCAAATTGTTTGCAACTGGTGTCTACAGCCCTCAGAACGACGTCATCCTTTAGAGAGTCATGTATGAGGTCAATTGAGCTTTGCTGGAGGCGTTGTTTCATGTTCGGTTTTCTTTATGTCATTAATGCAGTCGTTAAGCCATTTCAACAGTTCGTAGTCGTCCTCGTTGGTGGAAACCGTAGTTCTTCGCATGAAACGCTCTATAGCCATGTGTGGCAAGAAGTACATGGGTACAACCTCATCGTTTAGGCACAAAACTCCGCTTTTGCTCAACTTTACCTTCAATTCACACTCCTTTTTTGTTATGAATTGGTTGATATGAAACATTGTGTCGATGGAGTTCTTTATACTCTGTTCATTAGTTCCCTTCTCGAATTTGCTTCCAAAAAACACCTCTTTTGCCTCGTTATCTTCAGCCTCTTGTATAAGGCCTTTAATGTTATCGTTGCGCGAGAAGTCGGCAAATGTTTCCTTGTCTTTGTCGCGTTTGACATTCAGGCTAATCTGAGTTACATAATCCTCGTTTTCGCAGCAACGCCTTTTCACCACATCCCATGCCAACGCTTGCATGTAGATGGCTTTAAACTGAATGGTGTAACCATATTGCTTGAGCATGCGGTTGAAGTTGGCGGCAAGAATCTTTGTTATTCGGTTCAGGTTGCCGTTGAAGGCTGCGTAATTCTTTTCGATGGCCACATACATCACACCTGGCTGATTGTGGAATATCAGATGGCAGAATGGATAGGAAGGCTCCACCTTGTCGGCATAGTCGTCAATATTGTTGGTAGCAGTACCCGTAGGCAAGGTCATCTTCACGTCCTTGTCGTCATTGAGTCGATACACTATGATGTCGTCGCATTTGGTAATGACGTCATTACGCAACGTCACCTCGCCATTGCCTTTTTTCATGTATATGGTCAATTTCTCTCCTGTGACAAAAATGTCGCCAAAGAGACTTTGAATCTTGTCGTTATCCACTCGTTTGTCTGGTGTAGAATCAGGGTCTTCGTTGAAAGAATACCTGAAGAAAACGTATTTCTTTTGTTTCATTCTTAATATTTTGCTCCGTTTTCTTGATTGAAAAGAATCAGGAGAGTTTGTTGAGGTTTAAGGGTTATTCAGTATACCCACATATTATCTACAAAGTTAGCAGTTTAATTTCATTCGGCTGTAATGATGGAGAAATAAATTGCGGAAAAAATGCACCTTAGAGGTTGTTGGTTCAATTTTGTGTTATGAATCCTAAGGTAAAATGAAAAAATCTTACAATAAACCTTTAATAACAATCGTTTTTCTCATAAAGTTTTGATATATTTGCAGACAAATGACTCTTAATACATATTGAAAGTTGTTGGATTTATTTGAATGGAAATACTATTATAGATAATATTCGGTTATGACAAAAGAAGAATTTTTCGAGCTTTTAACAGAAGAGGTTAAGAGTTATAAGGATTATCTTGAAACCGACAGCCAGGATTGGATTGTCAAGGGTTTTATTGATATAGATAAAAATGTTTATACTATAACAAATGATACAAAAGTAGTGTCAAAGATAATAGAGATTTTACTTATCCCTAAATTGGATAAATTTGCACGTGATCATGGGCTTATATTAGAATTGCCTTCAAAGCAAAATTTCTATCCGGACTTGACATTTAAAGACAACGAAGGGCATTTGTTTGCTGTTGATTTCAAATCAAGTTATTATGATGGAGAATCGGTAAACGGATTAACCCTTGGCTCATATTGGGGGTATTTTAGAGATAGAGATACAATAAAGAATATGGATTATACTTATAATTCATATAGTTCACATATAGTGTTAGGAATGCTCTATAAGCAGAGTGTGATTGACGCTAATGAAAAAAATGTCTTTTCTATTGATGAAATCTCTGCTATACACTCTGTCATAGAGAGGTTTATTTTCTTTGTTCAGCCCAAATGGAAGATTGCCAAAGATAATCCTGGTAGTGGAAATACCCGTAATATTGGTGGCATAACTAACATTCAGGAACTCATGGAAGGACAAGGACCATTTGCCAACTTGGGAGAAGATGTTTTTGACGATTATTGGCAAGGCTATTTTAACAAGGTAGATGCCAGAACAGCAGGAATAGGCACGCCGCATTATAACAATTTGGAAACATACAAAGAATATTTAAAATCTCAAGCTCAAAAATTATCAAAGCTATAAACTATGGCAGTAATAGTACCTCCTATAAAATCTCAAGGAATAAAGACAAAGCTTGTTCCTTGGATAAACGATTTGATTGCGCAGTCAGGTTTAGATTTGGCTAATACCAACTGGATTGAACCTTTCTTTGGAACGGGTGTTGTTGGACTCAATGCTCCTGTAGGTGGCAATAGATACGTGGCAGATAGTAATCCACATATCATAAACTTCTATAATGGCGTTTTAAATGGAGAAATCACACCACAAAATATGCGTGAATATTTGGAGCGTGAAGGGGCATTGTTAGCAGCATCGGACGAAGATGGTTATGTTCATTATCGTGCTATTAAAGAACGTTTCAATACAGAATATAGTCCGTTTGATTTTATATTTTTATCTCGTGCCGGATTCAATGGTATGATGCGCTTTAATAGACGAGGACAGTGGAATATCCCATTTTGTAAAAAACCTGGAAGATTTGCCCCTGCATATATTACAAAAATTTGTAATCAAGTAGCTGCTGCTCAGCGAGTAATTCGTGCCTTTAATTGGGAGTTTCATAATCAAAATTTTATAGATACTATAAATCATGCTCAGGCAGGAGATTTGATTTATTGTGATCCTCCATATTTTGGAAGATATGTTGATTATTATAATGGATGGACAGAAGAAAATGAAGAAGCATTATATAATGCTCTTTTAAATACACCAGCCCATTTTATTTTGTCAACATGGCATCATAATGAATTTAGAGCAAATGAAATGATGGATCGATTTTGGAATAATTTTAATGTTGAGACTCAAGAACATTTCTATCATGGAGGTGGACATATTGAAAATAGACATTCAATGATAGAAGCTCTTGTATTTAATTTTGAATTACATGAGCCCGTTCAAATAAATCAATTTTATAGACCGCGGGGAAGAGAACTTCAGTTGGAATTGAATTTAGCATAAAATGAAACCTTTATATCAGACAGGAAATGAGGAGTTTACGTTGTTTCATGGTAATACAATGGAGCTTATAGGTAATATTGACAAAAAAGTCGATATGATATTTGCTGACCCTCCCTATTTCTTGTCTAAGAACATTTCAAAATGTATAAACGGAACGTGGAAGTCTTTTGAAAAAGGAGAATGGGATAGAGCAACAAGCCAAGATAATATAAATGCTTTTAATAAAAAGTGGTTGTCAGCTTGCCGTAATGTACTCAAAGATAATGGAACTATTTTTGTGACCGGAACCTATCATAATATATTCTCCGTTGCCTCATGCATGGTAGAGCTTGGATATAAAATACTTAATATTATCGTTTGGCAAAAGTCTGATGCAAAACCAACCTTATCAAGAAACTTCTTCAATTTCACAACAGAATATATAGTGTGGGCTCGGAAAAATGAGAGGATCTCACACTACTTTAATTGCGAACTGATGGAGCAATTGAATGGAGGAGCAAGAATGTCTGATGTATGGCGCATTCCATTTCTTTCATCTTGGGAAATGAAATATGGAAAACACCCAACACAAAAACCTCTACGTCTTCTATATAGAGTAATTCTTGCCTCAACTCATGAAGGTGATACAATTCTTGATCCGTTTGCAGGAAGTTGCACAACTGGTATAGCAGCTAATCTTCTTAATAGGAAATTTATCGGAATCGATCAGAGTCTTGAGTATCTTATGTATGGTATTCGTAGAAAACAAGAAATAGAAGACTCTAAAATGGCAGATATTATAAAGAATAAGATGTCTGAAAATAATGAAGAGGTGATGGTGATGGTAAATCATTGTCGAAAAGGATTAAAGGAAAAGATGATAGAAACAGGCATTTGTTATCTTCGTGCTGGAGATTCAAGAGGCTCTCTATGCGTTACTCCCGGTTTTGAAAGGATGCAGTATGTTCTTTTGCATACAGGTGGTGACGATTGTCAACTATTCAAGTTGAAATCGAAGGGCCATTTTCAAATATGGACAAAGGAGACATTAGAAAAATATGGATTTAAGCCTACACATGCCCCTTATTATATTGTTTTGCATTTTGATAGGACAAAGCCTATAGATATAAAGAAAATTCCAAACTTAAAAGAAAATTCCAATACATTTGTGGCAAAGATAAAACCTTTGAGCGATTTTTTGGGAATAAAATAATATATTAATGGTGTAGGCTTTTTTTAATACATCTTCCAGAATGTCCACATTATGTGGACAATCTCTACGGCAGAGTCCTAAAGAATTGGCTCCGCCGTAGATAGAAATATGCAGGATTGGATCCCTTGTTTGTCACAACATTCTAACACGCTCTCAAACCACTAACCATACTCCGAAGCTTAGCAGCATCAGCGGGCATAAACTCAAACGAGTCGAAGTCGCCGTAGCAGGAGCAGTAGCCGGATAGATATTTGGCTGTGCGATAGAGTCGGTAGAAGATGTTGCCAGGCTTAATGGACACACATACCGACATCTCGTACTCGGTCTTCACGCTTCCGTCGTTGAGCGTGTATTGATAAGCTTCAAGGGCCACTTCATACACATTCTCTTTGCTGCAGAATGTGAAACCGAAGGGAGCGACGGTCTTATCTATAGCCGAAACTCCACCATCCAAATAGTTGGCAAACCATGCCAGTCTGTCAGCATCTTCATGGCGTAACAACAACGCGTCGAAATCACCATCCTTACGCTTTCTGCCAAAGAGATATTTAGTAGCACTTTTCAGTTTATCCCAAAATTCAAGATGAACAAGATGGAAACATCCATAAACAACGTGTTCCTCGTCTTCTTCCGTTTCAAGGGTCTCTAAAACCAACTGATGACTGACATCATGACATCTGCAAACAAACAATTCTGTCTTTTCCATAAATTCCAATTTAGATTAATAATGACTTTTGGCAAAAGGGCTTAGTGGTATTTTGTTTATCGCAAACATCATGCCAATGAATTGAATAAGTGGAATTATATTCGATGTTTTTGGGATGTTCTTTTCCTATAATTAACTCAAAAACATTCATTGTTGCCGTCGAAACGTCACCGTTCGCGTCCGCCGTCCGATCGGTTCGCGTCCGCCGTCCGATCAGATTGCGTCCGCTGCCCGATTGGGTTGCGTTCGCCGTCCGATCGGATTGCGTACGGGTGACGATGACTTTTGCAAAAGAGTTACTATAGTCCGCACAACATTCTGTAGGGGCAAAGCTCGCACTTCTTCCTGTCGTCTGTAGGTGTGAAGGCGGCGTCGGGGGAATACATGTCGGCTACGGTCTCCTTCAGTTTTGTGAGGAACTCCTCCTCGTAGACCGTCACGTCGCTTATCGGGTGTTTGTCGATGCAGAGCGTCGGGTCGTAGTCGTTGGTTGCGGCTTGCTTTATGAAGAGCAGCGCGGGGCTGACGGCGTCGTTAGCCGCGTTCCACTCCTTCGAACGGCTCACGATGAGCGAGTAGAGTATCGCCTGCAGGAAGTAGTTGGAGTGCTTGCTGGCGATGTTCTTCGGATCGAACACTTCCTCGATGCTCTTTATCGCGCTCGACGGCTTGTTGCCCGTCTTGTAGTCGACGACGCGTATGCGGCGCTTGCCGGTCTGCTTGTCTGTGACGGCGTCGAGTCGGTCGATGATGCCGCCGATGGTGAGGTTGTACTGCTTGGTTGGTGCACTTGTTCTTGGTGCACTTGAGACAAGTGCACCCCCTTTAAGTGCACCCCCTTTAAGTGCACCCCCTGAGGGGATGGTGAACGACAGCTGCGTGTACACCTTCGCTTCTTCCTCCATAGCCAGGATGCTGAACGGGCAGAGCTGCTGGTCTATCTTCAGCAGCTTGGTGATATACTCGATTATCACCTCGCGGTTGATAATCTGCAGTCCGTTGTTGGTCTTGCATTCCTCCTCCTCGAAGGCGCGGTCTACGACACTTGCCAGTAGTTTGCGGTTGCTGAGATAAGCCTGTATGTGAGCCTTCTCAATAACCGGACTATGGTCGGTGATGTCTTTATATATAAGGTAAGCTGCGCGGTGGAAGATGTTGCCGAACATGCGGTTGTCGATAGTCTCGGGGTCGCTGTCAGGCTCCTTTATGTGGGCTATGTATTGGTAGTAGAACGCCAGCTTGCAGCGTATGTATGTGTTGATAGCCGAGGGCGAGAGGCGGCTCATCTCCTCGAGCTTGCTGAGGGCCGCCTCGTCCTTCTCTATGGCTTTCGGCATGAGTGGCGAGGGCTGGTTCTTCGCCGTCAGACTGTAGTGGTCTATCTTCTGTCCGCTCTCCACGAGCAGCTGCAGCATGAAGCGGCTCATCTCGCCGGTGTGTCCGTTGTCGGTAGAGTTGTTGTAGGCGATGGTGATGTCGCCGGCGCGCTGCAGCAGGCGGTGGAAGTAGTAGGAGTAGATAGCCACCTTGTTGTCGATGGTGGTGAGTCCGTGCGCCTTGCGTATGGAATAGGGTATGAACGACGAGTCGTTGACGCCCTTCGGCATGTTGCCTTCGTTGCACGATAGTAGCAGCACGTTGTCGAAGTCGATGTTGCGCGTCTCGAGCACACCCATTATCTGCACGCCTATCACCGGCTCGCCGTGGAACGGTATCGACGCTGCGCCTACGAGCTGCGACACCAGTCGGCGCAGCGTGGTGTTGTCGACGAGGAGGTCACCGCTGTCTGCTAATGCCGCGAGGCGGTTGAGTATGGTGAACATGCGGAACACCGACTCCTGCGTGAGTGCGTCGCCCTCCTGCTTTGTGGCTATGCCCACCTGCTTCACGAGTGTGGCAATGTGGTGCAGAATGGAATGTTGAGTGTTGAATGTTGAATGTTGAGTTGTCGGCTGCGCCGATGTTGAATTTGGTTGGTGCACTTGAGACAAGTGCACCCCCTTTAAGTGCACCTCCTGGAGGTGGCGTGCGTAGGGATGCGCCATGAGCTTCTTAAGGTAGTGGGGGTTGAAGGCGGTGCCCTTCTTGCGCAAGCCGAGCGTGTAGAGGTCGAAGAGCAGCATCACGAGCGACGCTACGGGCGTCATGGCGAGCGGAAAACCGCTCGTGATGTTCACCTTGTCGGCTTCGGGCGGCAGACTGTGCATTATGGGCAGCAGTATGCTCTCGTCGCACATCACGACGGCTGTCTTACGGCCAGCCTTGTAGCGCTCGTTCTCCAGGAGCCAGTTGGCCGCGAAGCGCGCCTGCGCGTTCTCCGTGGGCGAGGAGATGAAGCGTATGCGTTTCGGTCGGCGCATGTTGGCGTAGATGTCGCGGTCGGTGTTGTCGAGCTCGTTGGGGAAGTCGGTTAGGTAAGCGGCGAACGACGCCGTGTTGTTCGGAACCGAAGCAGACTGCTGCGCTCTGGCTGTCGGCATGTAGTATTCGTCGAAGTCCCAGTAGAACTTCGCCTTGCCCTCCTTCATCAGTCGGCTGAACAGCACACGCTCCACCTTCTGTATGAGGTTGAAGCCTACGAACAGATACTTGTCGTACTTTAGGTGGAGCGTCTCCTCGCTTGCCACCTTTCTATATATGGCGCCCTCGTAGCCTATGCCCTGCTCGGTGAGGCGGCGGTTGTAGTCGTGGTAGATGTCGCCGAAGTGCGACCACAGACTGAGGAAGCGCTTCTTCAGTTCCGAGTCGATGTCGTCGCTGAAGTTGGCGAAGAAGCGCTTCAGCATCTCCTTCTGCTCGTCGTCGAGATAAGAAATGTCGTCGAGCTCGTGAATGTCCTTAAGGTTGCAGAATATGCTGTCGGCGTCTGCCATGTTCTTGTCGATGTCGTCGAAGTCGGCAAGCAGCAGCTGCCCCCAGCCGTAGAAATGGTCGAGCGTCTCGTCGATGCCCGTACACTTCGTGAACGACTTGTGTATGTCGCATATCAGCTTTATAGGGTCGGCTGGCTTGAGGTCGGTATGCTGGCGGAAGAGGTCGCTGATAGTGATGTAGGCAGGGCTCCATACGGGCTGACCCGCAATACGTGCAAGATGTTCGTTGAGGAACAGAGCGGCGCGCTTGTTCGGGAACACCACGGCGATGCGCGAGAGGTCGGTGCCGTACTTGCCGATTATATCTTCTGCGACATATTCTAAGAATGTCTTGTTCATGTTGTTTTCTTTTTTTTATTTAACTTCAACGATGTTGTCCGAATAGACGTACCAGAGGTAGCCCTTCACGTCGGTGTAGCCCATGTCGTGTGTGAGCGATATGTAGCGCCGCACCTGGTCGGTGTGCTCGGGCTGCGGCTTGCCGAACTTGAAGTCGACAATCTGCACCTCGTCGCCGCGCTTCATCACGCGGTCGGGGCGGTGCTCCGTCAGCTTGTCGGTGTGTGGGTCGTAGCTGAGGATGGAACACTCGTTGAAGAGCGTCCAGCCGCCCCCGAACCACTCCTTCACCTTTGGATTAGAGAAGCGCTTGTGGAGCATGTTCTTCAGTTTGTTCGGCGTGATGACGCTCTCGTCGAACAGACCTTCCATCTCCATGTCGTGCAGACAGCGGTCTACGTCGTCGGCGGTCTCAATGTTCGAGAACAGATAGTGGAGCAGCAGACCCGTCTTGATGTACGACTGCTGCTCTGCCTGCTCGTCGTCAGCTTCGTCGCTGATGAAGTCGCGACTCTTGTTGCTCTGCTTGAACTCTACGGTAGAGGCGTAGGTCTTCATCGGCAGCAGGATGTTCTCCACGTGCGGCGTGAAGATGTTCGGCTCCTCAGCCTTTTTCTTCTCCTTGGTGGTGTCTATCTTGCCGTAGGTAAAGGTGATATGTTGAGATGGTGAGGTGGTGAGATTGGTTGGTGCAGTTGAGACAACTGCACCCCCTGAGGTGGTGAGATTGGTTGGTGCACTTGAGACAAGTGCACCCCCTGAGGTGGTGAGTTTTGTTGGTGCAGTTGAGACAACTGCACCCCCTGAGGTGGTGAGATCGCCATCGAGCGAGCAATCGGGCAGCTGTATGTCGCTTATCGCTTGCTCTATCACGTACGAACGCAGCGATGTGTTGCCGCGGCGTGCGAAAACAATGAGGCTGCGCTCGGCGCGGGTGAACGCCACGTAGAGCAGGTTGAGGTTGTCTACGCAGTTCTGCAGATGCTCCACGATGTAGTCGCGCTCGTATATAGTGCCCATCATCTGCTTTGCGCTGAAGTCTACCGGCACAAGCGGCAGCTCGTTGAACGGAGCCTCCGTAGGCTCGCACCATATAGTGTTGGTCTTCTCCATGCGCCAGTCGCAGAACGGAATGATGACGTGCTTGAACTCCAGACCCTTACTCTTGTGTATGGTGATAAGGCGAATGCCGTCGATAGAGCGTGCCTGGATGGTGTTCGATGCGAAGTTCTCGTTCCACTCCTCAACGAAGTCGTCGAGTGTGGCTGTGTTTGAGGTGAGGAAACTGGTGAGGCAGTCGAAGAAAGCGTATACATAGGCGTCTTCGCCGCAGATGCGCTCAAGACTGAATATCTTGTAAAGACGTTCGGCAAGTTCGTAGATAGGCATCACGAGCAGTTCGTCGTTGTGGTCGCGGTAGCTGGCAGGCAACGCTTCCTCTACGCCCTCCTCGGTAGAAACCATGCGGTTGGCAGCTTCGAGGTCTACGCCCTTCACCTTTGTGAGGTAAGCCTTTGCGATGTACGCCCGTGTCAGCTTGTCGTCCTGGTGCGTCAGCGAGTGCATCGCCGCTACGAGGATGTTCAGCGCCGTAGAGTTGTCGAGACGGAAAGCCTCGTCAGACACAATCTTCAGTTCGGGGCGTACGCAGGCGAAGTGCTCCGCAATCTGCTGTATGGTGTTGTTGGAGCGCACGATGATGGCTATGTCCGAAGGCTCGGCTCCGCATTCTATCAGATGGTCTACTGTCTCGACCGTCTTGTTCAGCGTGATGTCGGTGTAGTCGTCCTGCGGAAGCAGCTCGATGTGTACGTATCCGGTGTCCTCGCGCTTGTCGGGCACCTGCTGGCACACGTCGGCATACGCACTCTTCAGCTGTTCGGCAAGCTGCATGTCGTCCTCGCCGCAGCACTCCTTAAGGTCGTCGAACTCTATCTCGGCGGCACGCTCGAAGAAAGCGTTGTTGAAGTTGATGACACGGCGCGACGAACGGTAGTTGTGCGTCAGCGTGCGTATGTCGAGCATGTCGCTCACCTGCGGAAACTCGCCCTTGATGTTGTTCAGCATACGCCAGTCGCCCGAACGCCAGCGGTAGATGCTCTGCTTCACGTCGCCCACAATCAAGTTGCCGTGCTCTTCGCTGTGGCTCATGCACTCTTCGAGCAGCACCTTGAAGTTCTGCCATTGCACGGTGCTCGTGTCCTGGAACTCGTCGATCATCACGTTCTCCAGATGCGAGCCTATCTTCTCGAAGATGAACGGCGAGTCGGTATCCTTGATGAGCGAATGGAGTAGGGTGTGGGTGTCGCTGAGCAGGAAGCGGTTTGCCTCGACGTTCATCTCGCGCACCTTCCGCTCAATGCTGTTGAGCAGGCGCAGCTGGTTGAGATGCTTCAGCGTGAGCACCGCCGATGCGTACATCTTCCAGTTGCTCTTGCGTGTAGATTCTGCCTTTTCGAGCAATGGCACGATGGTCTCCTCGGCGAAGTGGCGCAGCGATTGCGGCGCACTCTTCTTCGTCCAGCAGTCGGCTGAGCCTTCGTCGAGTGCCTTCTGCACTCTGCCCGTGATGATGCTCTCGTCGTATTGTCCGTTCTGCAGTTTGATGAAGTAGCCGGCAGGTCCCGACTTGCCGTAGCTGAGGTCGGTGATGTCAACGCCTTCTGTTTCGAGCGCCTCGAAGAACTCCGCCGCAACGCTTTTCAGTTCCTCTTCGGCTTCGTCGCGTATGGTTCTGATGCGCTTGGTGTACTGCTCGAAGAAGCCCTTCTCGTGCAGCAATGTGTTAAGCTCCTTGCTCTTTGTCTTGTAGAACTCGCGGAAGATGTTCTCGCCGAACGACTTTATGTAGCCGATGACGTTCCAGTTCTTGTCGTCGTCGATGTTCTCCTTTATATAACCGAGAATCCACTTCAGCAGTTCGTCCTTTTCGCCCAGTTCGTCGATCATCTCGTCTACGGCGATGCTCTCAATCTGTCGGTCGTTAAGCTCGATGCGCAGGTTGGCCGTGAGGTCGAGCTCGCGTGCAAGATTGCGCAGCACGCTTTGGAAGAACGAGTCGATGGTCTCGATGCGGAAGTAGCTGTAGTTGTGTACAATATTAAAAAGAGCGATCTTGGCGCGATCGGACATAAACTGTTCGGTCACACCAAGCTCGCTCTTTATCTTTTCTATATAATCCTTCGACTTCGGGAGCTGCTTCCATATACCATAAAGCTGACTGAGAATACGTGTCTTCATCTCCTCAGTAGCTTTGTTCGTAAACGTAACAGCGAGTGTCGAACGGAAACTCATCGGGTTCTTGATGAGCAGTTTTATGTATTCTACGGATAGCGTGAATGTCTTTCCGCTACCCGCACTTGCTTTGTATACGGTAAGTGCTTTCTCTTCTGTCGGTGTCATAATGAATTGTTAGTCAATATGTGTGATAGTCATGGCGATGTCCTCAGTAGGACGGTCGGCGCGGTCGGTGTCGACGTTCTGTATAGCGTCTACAACGTCCAGTCCTTCCTCTACCTCTCCGAACACGGTGTACTCGCCATCGAGGAACGGAGTGCCGCCAACTGTTGTGTAAGCCTCCATCTGCTCAGCGCTGAAGCCAACGGGATTCTGCTTGCATATCTCCTTCGCCTCCTTCATAAGTCGCTCCTGCATCTCCTGCAGTCCGGCGCGGTCTCGGTTCTTGCGCATCTCCATAATCTCCTTCTTGTAGTAGGTCACAAGATCGTTAAAGGTGATGGTCTCCTGGTTCTGCTTCATCTGCTTCTCCATCTGCTTGAGCTGTCCCTGGTTGTACTTCTCGCCGAGCACAATGTAGAACTGGCTGCCGCTTGACTCCTTGTTGGGGTTCACCTCGTCGCCTAAGCGTGCTGCAGCAAGAGCTCCGCGCTTGTGGAAGTGTGTAGGTGTGAACTCAGCCTCAATAGTGTAATCGGGGCCGCCTGCACCAAGCTGCTTTCCCTTCGGCGCATTCTTGCTGTCAGGGTCGCCGCCCTGCACCATGAAGTCCTTAATGACGCGATGGAACAGCGTTCCGTTGTAGAAGCCTTCTTCAACGAGCTTCAGCATATTGTCACGATGTTTCGGGGTGTCGTCGTAGAGGCGCACGATGATGTCGCCCTTCGGTGTCTCGATCTTTATCTTTGCCATTGTTATTATATATGAGATTAGTATTTATATGCAAAATTAATTATAAATTCTGTGAATGACGAATAAACAATTGTGTAAAGCTATTGTTTGTCAGATTTTATTTTTACCTTTGTCTTCATATTAAATGTTTTTACAACATAGTAATTATGGAAGAAAAGTTCAAATTTACAGACGAAGAAAGGACAACGCTCCTTGAGATAGCCGAGCAGTTGAAGTCGCTGATGGGTGACGAGTATGCGGAAGAAGATGCTGTCAAGGTACGTGCCCAAATCGAATCAGAACTCCAGGAGAATAAGATAAATAGAGATGTTTTCGGGCTAAACCCTATACTTATGAGTTTTCGCACGGCTCTGCTCGAGCTCGAAGAAATAGGCATGAAGCGCGACTGCGTGCTGTCGATATTGCTATACAATAGTGTGGCGAACGAGAGTCTCACAATCGAGCAGATAGAGAAGGAATACGGCACGAGCATAGCGCATATCATCCGTGGCCTTGTACGTATTCATGAGCTATACCGCAAGTCGCCGGTGATAGAGAGCGAGAACTTTCGCAACCTTCTGCTCTCGTTCGCCGAGGACATGCGCGTGGTACTGATTATGATATCGGAGCGCGTGGTGCTTATGCGCCATATCCGCGACACGGAGAACAGCGAGGCACAGCAGAAAGTGGCCGAAGAAGCGAGCTATCTGTATGCTCCGCTGGCACACAAGCTGGGCCTCTATAAGCTGAAGAGCGAGCTGGAAGACCTCAGCCTGAAGTATCTTGAGCACGACGCCTACTATATGATAAAGGAGAAGCTGAACGAGACGAAGCGCTCGCGCGACGCATATATAGAGAAGTTCATAAAGCCTATCGCCGAGAAGCTCGACGCCATGGGCATAAAGAGTCATATAAAAGGCAGAACGAAGAGCATACACTCTATATGGCAGAAGATGAAGAAGCAGCAATGCGGATTTGAGGGCATCTACGACCTCTTCGCTATACGCATCATCATCGACTCGCCGCTGAGCGAAGAGAAGATGCAATGCTGGCAGACCTACTCGCTCATCACCGACATGTACCAGCCCAACCCGAAGCGTCTGCGCGACTGGCTCTCGGTGCCGAAGTCGAACGGCTACGAGAGTCTGCACATAACCGTGCTCGGTCCGGAGCAGAAGTGGGTGGAGGTGCAGATACGCACCGAGCGTATGGACGAGATAGCCGAGAAAGGTCTGGCAGCGCACTGGCGCTATAAGGGCATCAAGGGCGATTCGGGCATAGACGATTGGCTCAACAACATACGAGCAGCACTCGAAGCAGGCGACAGCTTGCAGCTTATGGACCAGTTCAAGATTGATCTGTATGAAGACGAGGTGTTCGTGTTCACGCCGAAAGGCGATCTGCTGAAATTTCCGAAAGGATCGACCGTGCTCGATTTCGCCTACCACATACACTCAGGCGTCGGCAACAAGTGTGTCGGCGGCAAGATAAACGGCAGGAACGTTTCGTTCAGAGAGGTGCTTCACTCGGGCGACACAATAGAGATTCTGACGCAGAACAACCAGACGCCGAAGCAGGAGTGGCTGAACATCGTGCAAAGCTCGAGGGCGAAGTCGAAGATACGCCTTGCGCTGAAGGAGCTGAAGGTGAAGGACGGAGTGTTTGCGAAAGAGATGCTCGAGCGCAAGTTCAAGAACCGAAAGATAGAGCTTGAGGAGAGCGTGCTTTACCATCTCATCTCGAAGATGGGCTTCAAGGAGACTTCAGACTTCTACAGACAACTCGTAGACGAGAAGATAGACATCAACGATGTTGTGGACGGATACATAGCCGAGAAAGAACACGGCGCAAACCAGAAGATGGGCGCTGCGATACGTTCGGCAGAAGAGTTTGTGCTTGACAAAGACAATAATGCAAACAGCTTCCGCACAAAGTCGTCAGACGACGAACTGGTTATCGACCGCAACCTTAAAGGCGTAGACTACTCGCTGGCACAATGCTGCCATCCTATCTACGGCGACCAGATATTCGGCTTCGTGACCGTGAACGGCGGTATCAAGATACATTGCCAGGACTGTCCGAACGCCCCCGAACTGCGCAAACGCTTCGGCTATCGAATAGTGAAAGCAAGATGGAGCGGCAAGGGAACATCGCAGTATAATATAACGTTGCGCGTTGTAGGAAACGATGACCTTGGCATCGTGAACAACATCACAAGCATCATCTCTAAGGAGCAAAAGATAGTGATGAAGTCGATAAACATCGACAGTCACGACGGACTGTTCAGCGGCAATCTGAACGTGCTTATCGACGACACGTCGAAGCTCGACGCATTATTGAAGAAGCTGCGCACCGTGAAGGGAGTGAAGTCTGTGACGCGTTTGTAAAGATAAAATTGTACTTTTTTATATACAAAATAAGGCCTTGGTAAATGTACGTACATTGTTGTGTACGAATGCTTTACTAAGGCTTTATTAAATTTTTATATGATGCTTATTCGGCGATTGCAGCGTCAAGTTCCTTTATGCCTTTCGTGGTGCAAATACCGCGCAGATAAAGGAAAATGGTGTTGTGCATGATTGTAGTTATGCTATATTCTTTATACATTTGGGTTTCCATAGCGTAGTTGGCAGACGCAGAACTTGTTTTAAGAATAATGTCGAAGTTGATGTCCGAACGGAAGAACCCCTCTCTTACACCACGTCTGAAGAATAGCAAGGCGTTGTTGTGGCGTTCTGCATTTAACTGTTCGAGATATGCTACAACCTGCTTGTACTTGCGTAGTTCAACTAAGAATAAAGGAGATACGTCCGCAATAGCAAGTAGTTTCTTCTTGTAAAACTCGATAATGATATCCATCACACTATGATTCTTGTTCTGGCTATACTGCACCATGTGGTCGTTGAACTCCTCCTCATGAATACGCACTGCCTCAAGCAGAAGCTCCTCTTTGTTAGAGTAAATCTCATACAACGTGCGTTTGGATATAGCAAGAGCATTTGCTATGTCATCCATTTTTACAGACTTCACGCCTTTGTGTAAAAATTCTGTCATAGCAGCCTTTAGTATTCTGTTGCGCAATTCCAACTTATAGCATGTTTGAGAACTTTCCTTGTGCATAAATCTTGGTTTATAATATGATGAATATCGCAATAATTTTTCACAAAAGTATAAAAAAACTTTCAAAGTGTTGCGAGTTTTTATGTTATTTTAAATAAAACGGGCGAAACAATCTCTTAAGCAATGCTTTTAATCCAAGCTTTTTCAGTAACTTTGCGGTGAAATTATATATCTAATAATTATTTAATACAATGGTTAAAATCACAAAAGAAAGTGCATTGGAGTATCATGAAAGTGGACGTCCTGGCAAAATTGAGGTGAAGCCGACCAAGCCTTACCACACCCAAACCGACCTTAGTTTGGCGTATTCTCCTGGTGTAGCTTTCCCGTGTCTCGAGATTCAGCAGAATCCGGACGATGTGTATAAGTACACAGACAAAGGTAATCTTGTCGCCGTCATTTCAAACGGCACCGCCGTATTAGGTCTTGGCGACATTGGAGCAATGAGCGGTAAACCAGTTATGGAAGGCAAAGGCCTGCTCTTTAAAATATATGGCGGCATCGACGTATTCGACATCGAGGTTGCTGAAAAGGATCCGGAGAAGTTCTGCGAGGCAGTAGAGAAGATTGCACCGACCTTTGGTGGTATCAACCTTGAGGATATTAAGGCACCAGAGTGCTTCTATATTGAAGAGCGTCTGAAGAAGACCCTCGACATCCCCGTGATGCACGACGACCAGCACGGCACAGCCATCATCTCGGCAGCCGGTTTGAAGAATGCGCTTGAGGTAGCTAGCAAGAACATTGCCGATGTAAAGATTGTTGTAAATGGAGCAGGTGCAGCTGCCATAAGCTGCACAAAGTTGTACGTAGCGCTTGGCGCAAAAGTAGAGAATATCGTGATGCTCGACTCGAAGGGTGTTATCACCGCCGACCGTCCGAACCTCACTCCGCAGAAGGCTCTGTTCGCTACAAAGCGTACGGATGTACACACCCTTGAGGAAGCCGTGAAGGGCGCCGACGTGTTCGTCGGACTCTCTAAGGGCAACGTGCTCTCGCAGGATATGATCCGCTCTATGGCAGACCAGCCTATCGTGTTCGCCCTTGCCAACCCCGTGCCTGAGATTAGCTACGAGGACGCAATGGCAAGCCGCCCCGACGTGCTCATGTCTACTGGCAGAAGCGACTATCCCAACCAAATAAACAACGTAATCGGTTTCCCGTACATCTTCCGTGGAGCACTCGACGTTCACGCCAAGGCTATCAACGAGGAGATGAAGATGGCTGCCGTTCATGCCATTGCCGACCTTGCAAAGCAGCCCGTGCCCGATATCGTGAACGAGGTATATCACGTTAACGACCTCACGTTCGGTCCGAAATACTTCATACCGAAACCCGTCGACCCTCGTCTTATCACAGAGGTGAGTGCGGCTGTTGCCAAGGCTGCAATGGAGAGTGGGGTAGCACGCAAAGCCATCACCGACTGGGACGCCTACAAGAAGAATCTTATGGAGCTGCTGGGTCAGGAGACAAAGCTCACACGCAACCTCCACGACACAGCCCGTCTGCATCCGCAGCGCGTAGTGTTCGCCGAGGGCGGTCACCCGTCTATGATGAAGGCTGCCGTTCAGGCACGCCTTGAGGGCATCTGCCATCCAGTACTTCTCGGCAACCCCGACCGTCTGCAACGACTTGCCCAGCGTCTGAAGCTAAGTCTTGAGGGCATTGACATCGTAGACATGCGTGCCGATCAGGAGCAGGGACGCCGTGCCACATACGCCAAGCATCTCGCGAAGAAGCGTGCACGTCAGGGCTACACCTTCGAGGAGGCATACGACAAGATGTATGAGCGCAACTACTTCGGTATGATGATGGTAGAGACGGGCGATGCCGATGCATTCATCACCGGTCTTTACACTAAGTATTCGAACACTATCAAGGTTGCGAAGGAGGTGATTGGTATTCGTAAGGAGTATAGCACATTTGCAACAATGCATATCCTTAATACAAAAAAAGGCGTATTCTTTGTGTCTGACACACTCATCAACCGCCATCCCGACGAGCATATTCTTGCCGACGTGGCACGCCTCACGGCCCACACCGTGCGCTTCTTCAACGAGGAGCCGAAGATAGCCATGATCAGCTACTCCAACTTTGGTACAGACGAGATTGGCAGTCCGGTGAAGGTGCATGCAGCTGTCGACGAGTTGCAGCGTCGCTTCCCCGATATGTGCATCGACGGCGAGATGCAGGTCAACTTTGCCCTGAACAAGCAGCTGCGCGACGACAAGTATCCGTTCACACGCCTTAAGGGCAAGGACGTCAACACGCTCGTCTTCCCGAATATGAGCAGTGCACAGAGCAGCTACAAAATGTTGCAGGCACTTGACCCGGATGCCGAAATCATAGGTCCGATTCAGATGGGCTTGAATAAGCCAATCCACTTTACCGACTTTGAGAGTTCGGTACGTGACATTGTGAACATTACGGCTGTGGCTGTGATTGATGCTTATGTTACAAAGAAGATAAGTGGACATAATTAATTACAATTGAGAACAGACCGTTCGGAGTTTCATGTTATGAAATGCACGATTGTGGCAACTCCGAATGGTCTGTTCTCATTTTTTTCATTTGACAAGCTTTTGTAAAAATCCTATATATTGTCCTTTAGTTCTTTAGATATCGTGATTAAGTGGCACTTCTACAATGTTTAAGTACCACATCTGCTATGCTTAAGTGCCACTTGCAGATAGTAAAACATCAACTTTACTTAGGTAGAAGTTAGAAGTATAGGCTAAAAAAGTCGTATTCTATTTTGTATTCTCTTCTATTTCCACTAAATTTGTAGTATAAAACGAACAAGATGAATACATATACACGAATAATATCTGATGCGCTTGGCTTGCCACAGCGCGGAGTGGAGAACACACTACAGTTGCTCGACGAGAATTGTACCATACCGTTCATCAGTCGCTACCGCAAGGAGATGACCGGCAACATGGACGAGGTGCAGGTGTCAGACATTGCGCTGATGCGCGAGAAACTCACAGACATTGCGAAGCGCAAGGAGACAATACTTTCTACCATCGAGGCTCAGAGCAAACTTACCGACGAGTTGCGCAAGCGTATTGAAGATTGTTGGACGCTGTCCGAACTTGAAGATATATATCTGCCATACAAGCCGAAGCGCCGTACAAAGGCAGACATTGCCCGTCAGAACGGACTCGAACCGCTTGCCAACGCCATTCTGCTGCAACTCGATAAGAACATCAACCGTACAGCTGAGCGTTTCGTGAAAGGCGAAGTGAAATCGATGGAAGAGGCTCTCGAGGGTGCGAAGTTCATTATAGCCGAAGCTGTCAACGAAAACGAGAATGTGCGCAAATCGGTAAGAAGTGTGTACAGACGCGAAGCCGTCATCACCTCGAAGGTGGTGAAGGCTAAAGCGGATACGGAGGAGGCGCAGAAATACCGCGACTATTTTGAGTTCTCAGAGTCGCTCCGCCGTTGTTCGTCGCATCGATTGTTGGCAATGCGTCGTGGTGAGCGTGAGGGATTTTTGAAGGTGAGCATCTCTGCTAATGACGAGGTATGCAAGGATAAGATAAAGGCGCAATACGTCCGTGGCTACGGCGAGTGCAGTAAACTCGTTGCCGAGGCTGCCGACGATGCTTTCAAGCGACTACTCAAGCCTTCCATCGAGACAGAGTTCTCCGTGTCGAGCAAACAGACTGCCGATCAAGAGGCTATCAGCGTATTCGCTGAAAACTTGCGCCAACTTCTTCTTGCTGCTCCACTCGGACAGAAGCGTGTCATGGGTGTAGACCCCGGTTTCCGCACCGGTTGCAAGGTGGTTTGTCTCGACGCACAGGGCACACTGCTCCATTTCGAGGCTATCTATCCGCATCCGCCCAAGAGCGACACCCGTGGCGCAGCACGCCAGGTGCTCGCCATGGTCGATCGATACGCCATCGAGGCAATAGCCGTCGGCAATGGTACGGCAAGCAGAGAGACGTCGGCTTTCCTAAAGGAGATAGGTCTTGACCCAAAGATACATGTCTTCGTGGTGAGCGAGGACGGCGCTTCGGTTTATTCGGCTTCGGAGGCTGCGCGTGAGGAGTTTCCGGAGGAGGACGTGACGGTGCGTGGAGCAGTTTCTATCGGACGACGCCTTATGGACCCGCTTGCTGAACTTGTGAAGATTGACCCGAAGAGCATCGGTGTCGGACAGTATCAGCACGACGTAGACCAGTCGGAGCTGAAGAAATCTCTTAATATGGTTGTAGAGTCGTGTGTGAATACCGTCGGCGTCAATCTCAACACAGCCAGTCGCCATCTGCTAACATACGTCAGCGGTCTGAACACCACGACAGCTAAGAACATTGTAGAGTACAGAGAGAAGAACGGAGCGTTCAAGTCACGTGCGGAGCTGAAGAAGGTGCCGCGTCTTGGTCCGGCTACGTTCGTGCAGTGTGCCGGCTTCCTGCGCATTCCGAATGCGAAGAATCCGCTTGACAACAGTGCCGTTCACCCCGAGAGCTACGACATCGTCAAGCGCATGGCAGAGGACAAAGGCTGTACCGTAGCCCAACTGATTGAGGACAAGAACCTGCAGAAGACCATAAAGCTCGATGCCTATGTCACACCGACCGTCGGTATGCTTACGCTCACCGATATCATGGCTGAGTTACAACGACCAGGTCGCGACCCACGTGCTGCGGTAGAGGTGTTCGAGTTCGACCCACGTGTGCACGAGATAGGCGATTTGCAGGTGGGTATGCTTCTGCCTGGCATCGTGACGAACATCACGAATTTCGGAGCTTTCGTAGATGTAGGTGTGCATCAGGACGGACTGGTACATATCTCGCAGCTTGCTGACCGATATGTGAAGGACCCGAACGATGTTGTGAAGCTGCATCAGCATGTGGTAGTGCGTGTGACGGAAGTGGATTGCAAGCGCCAGCGTATATCGCTGTCGATGAAGGAGTAGGAAGGTTGGAGGCTTTAGCCTCCTTCCTTACATGTATATTCAAACAATGGTATATTCTAAAAAAAGTATAAGATGAAATCGATATTGTTAATTGCTGCGTGCATCGTTGCTATGGGATTTGCTGTTGCAAGCTGTCGTTTCGCTCCTTCGCCGAAGTTGGGTGATACGGTTGTGTCTTCGGTGTTTGAACCTGCCGACACGGGTTTGATAAACAAGAAGACGCGAGCAAAGGTGGCAGATACGACAATCGTTGCAGATAGCGTTGGATTGTACTACATCGGTAGCGGTTCGACCAAACAATTCCTGCAACTCGTGTCCTACCCATCGCGCCGAGACACCACCGTGTATGGCAAAACTCTACATATAAAAGTGAAAGGATCCGCCGAGATAAACAACGTAGTAAGAGTGAAGTATTACTTGCTCAACGGAAAAGATTCGCTTGTGAAAGAAGTGGAGCAGGTGAAATTCTCCTAATCACCGCTTATGTTCGTCATGCTTCTCTAACAAAATGAGGAACGGTCGTGTCACCTAACTGTGGAGCGAATTCAAAACACTCATAACTGAATCCGCTAAGTTCCTCTGGAGTGACGAGACGATTGTTCAGAATAAAGCGTACCATCGCTCCACGACATGATTTTGCCCATACCGCCTGCGTCTTCAAACTGCCGTCTTTTTGTCGTATGTAGAAGTGAGGCTGAACAACCGTCACTTCCTTGCATACCCTTTTCCAATCGAAAAGATGTTCGTATTCCTCGGTAGAGAGATGCAGGAGAATGCCATCATCAGCTTGCACGCTCGCGATAAGCACATCTGTCAGTTTGTCTCTCCAAAAATGGTTGATGGGTTTATCGTTTGTGGTTTCGAGGGAGACGTAATGTTCCATGCGATAGGGTACGACGGCATCCATGGGACGGAGTAATCCGTAGAGAAAGCACGTAATCCAGAGATGTTTCTGAGCGTATTCTAAAGCCTCTTCGCTCAAGGTGGCAGCACGCAGATGCTTATATGCCTGACCATTGTAGGCAAGCAGGGCTGGCATCTTTTCGGCAACCACGAAGTTCTGGTAGCGTATCCAGTTTTCCGTGGCAATCTTCTTACTGCAATTAAGTTGACGAGCCAAATCCTCCATATCCATTTTTGCCATTTCTGCAGCTAGCATGTCGGCTGTGGTCTGGAAAAGTGGTGTTGAGAGTGGCTTTCTTTCTGTCTTGCCAAACATAATTTTGGCATTTGCTAATAGTATCTGCATATTATTATTTAAATCATTCGTTTCTAAAATTAAATTATTAATGTCTTGTTATCTGAAATATCTCTTGCAAAGGTACGATTTTTTTTGTAATTGTATCAATTTTGTTTATAGACATGATTCTACGGTCTTTGTTTCAGGTACAAAACATGTTAATGCGTTAAACTTTTGGGGTGATCCTTGTTACTAGCATATAAATTGGCATATATACAGGAAAAAGGGCAAAAGTAGAAAATAAGAATCTACTTTTGCCCTTTATATTTTACTCGTATCTCAATATCTAATAGAAATCTTACAATCTACGGTTTATTATACGAGATACTGTGAGCTGATGCTCTCGTTGCTGATAACGCGGCGGATGGTCTCTGCGAACATGTCCGCAACAGAAAGCTGCTTAACCTTAGCACAACGATTTGAGTAAGGGATTGAGTCGGTGAAAACAATCTCCTCCAATGCAGAGTTCTGAACACGCTCAGAAGCAGGACCAGACATTACACAGTGAGAAGCACAAGCACGAACGCTCAGCGCACCAGCCTCCTTCATTACGTCGGCTGCCTTTGTGATTGTACCTGCTGTGTCTACCATGTCGTCTACGATAATCACGTGCTTGCCCTTAACGTCACCGATAATCTGGATGGTGTCAACAACGTTTGCACGAGCACGGGTCTTGTTGCAGAGCACGAGCGGACAACCGAGGTACTTAGCGTAAGTGTTAGCACGCTTAGAACCGCCAACGTCAGGCGAAGCGATAACAAATTCGTCAGCATTCAGGTTCAGGCTCTGCAGATAAGGCAGAATAACACCAGAAGCGTAAAGGTGGTCTACCGGTACATCAAAGAAGCCCTGGATCTGGTCAGCATGCAAGTCCATTGTGATAAGACGATCGATACCTGCAGCGCTCAGAAGGTCGGCAACAAGTTTCGCACCGATGCTAACACGTGGCTTGTCCTTACGGTCCTGACGAGCCCAGCCGAAATAAGGAATAACGGCGATGATGTGGCGTGCAGAAGCGCGCTTCGCTGCGTCAATCATAAGGAGCAATTCCATAAGATTGTCTGAATTCGGGAATGTGCTCTGAACGAGGAATACGTCGCGACCGCGGATAGACTCCTCGTACGATACTGCGAACTCGCCGTCAGAAAATCTGGTTACTACCAAATTGCCTAAAGGACAACCCAAACTTGCGCAGATCTTCTCTGCAAGGTATCTCGTGCTTGTACCTGAGAATACCAAAAAAGAGTTTTGTTCACTCATCTTTAATTGTTGTTATTTGTTAGGTTTTAATATATAAGCTTTCTTAATTTCTCAAAGTAATTTATGAGTTCTTTGTAATCCATTTGATTGTGGATGTTGAACTTGTTCCAGAGGTCGCCACGGATAACCACTCCGCCGAAACCAAGGTCGCGTGCTATTTGTATGTTATCAACATTCATTCCACCCAATGCGTACACTCGCTTGTCAATCAATCCTTTGTCGGCAGCATCCTCCAATTCGTTCATCGTGAACGTAGAAGGTTCTAATGGCTCTGACTGGCTATTAAAAACGTTACCAAGAAAAATGTATGCTGATCGTTTTTTGAGTTCTTTAAGCTGTGTGAGGTCGCGACATGTGCGTCCGACTTTACCTTTATAGCCTTCAGGCACTGGCTCCGCAGCATTATCAAGATGTATTCCTGCAAGACTATATTCATCCTTGAGGTAGTAATGTCCGTGTACGAATATCTTCTCGTAGGCTTTATCAGGCAGCAACGACAATAGTCGCTCTGAATAAATAGGCGAAGTCTCTGGCTTATAAAGGTGCAAATTGTCTAACCCAACATCGAAGAGGGCTGCAAGTATTTTGTCTTCTTCCACAAAGAAAGTGGATTTAGTCATTATTGCTAACTTCATAGTCCGTATTCTTAATTTAGTGCAAATGTATGAATTTTCTATCAAACAGGCAATTTTATAGCCAACTATTTGTAACCGAAATGTAATTTGACCGTGTTATTCCACGAGTTTTCCGCCTTTCTGTAAGGCGTGCCATACGGAATAGCGTGCTTCGGGGTTCTTTTTCTCTATTTCTTCAAATATGCGTCTCATCTGTGTACGGTTGGTGTTACGCTCGTGCGGACATGCCTTTTTCTGCTTTACGTATTGGCGGAGTTGAGCATACTGTGCTATATCTCTTTCGTGTTCCAAACACAATGGACGAATGATAGTCACAGGCATCTTGTCCATTTGCTTCACGGCTGGCATCGTAGAGAACGAGCCTTGGAAGAAGGTGGTGAGCATCGCAGTGTGAATAATATCGTCTTGATGATGTCCGAATGCAATCTTATTGAAGCCGTTTTCTTGTGCGAAGCGGAACAAAGCCTTACGTCTGTGCCACGAACAAAGGAAGCAAACAGGTTTGTCAGAAGGAGTGGTATCGTCGAATGCAGTCTGCACGATGTGCAGCTTCACGCCGTGCTCTTTGGCAAAAGACTCCAAATAAGATGTGTCTGATTCGTAGCTCACGTTCGCCATGCGCACATGTACGGCTTCTACTTCTATCCGTGGCTTGTAAATGCGCTGTCGCTGTGCAAGCATCTCAAGCAGACAGAGCGAATCTTTACCGCCTGAGAGACCGATAAGTATGCGGTCACCGTCAGAGAGCATAGAGAAGTCTGTTAGAGCTTTCTGAAAACGCTTGTATAGCGTATGGTATAGAATTTGTTCGGGAGTCTTCGGCATGGCTTCTTATTTGAAAACAAGATAAACTGCCGCTACGAGGAACACGAAGGCAAGCAGATGGTTCCATCTGAGCGATTCGCCCTGGAACATTACGTTGGCTATCACGGCAAAGACAATGAGGCTGACGCATTCCTGTACAACCTTCAGCTGCACAAGTGAGAACGGTCCGCCGTTGCCTTGAAAGCCGATACGATTGGCTGGTACCTGGCAGCAATATTCAAAGAAGGCTATCATCCACGAGAATACGATGACGCCTATAAGCGGCCAATGGCTCGACGTGCCAGTCTGCTGTAGCTTGAGATGTCCGTACCAAGCTAAAGTCATGAAGATGTTACTTAATATTAGAAGTATTATTGTGTAGAATCCTGACATTGTGTTTTCTTTCAATTGTTATTATCGTAAGTTGTCATTCTTGTCAGAAATAAAGGAGCCGGTTGCTTGTTTCCGACTCCTTTATTTCGTTCGTTATTTTTCGTTATCTGTTTGTTATCCGTTCATTGTCTTATCCTCTGAGTTTCTCGTCCATAGATGCAGCAGCTCTTCTGCCGTCGCCCATAGCAAGGATAACGGTAGCTCCGCCACGAACGATGTCGCCACCTGCGAAAATTTCCGGACGCGAACTCTGCATCTGGTCGTTAACGGCGATAGTGTTTTTTCTGCCAAGCTCAAGACCTTCGATCGACTTTGGAACAAGTGGGTTTGGAGATACGCCAACTGCAACGATTACCTGGTCGACATCGAGAGTAACGGTCTTGTCTTCAACCGGCACCGGTGAGCGGCGTCCGCTTGCGTCAGGCTCTCCAAGTTCCATAACCTGAAGCACGGCAGCCTTCACTGCGCCCTTCTCGTCGGCGATATATTCTATCGGGTTGTGTAATGTGAGGAAATTGATACCTTCCTCCTTTGCATGCTTCACCTCCTCAAGACGTGCAGGCATCTCTGCCTCAGAACGACGATATACAAGAGTAACGTCGCCACCCAAGCGCTTAGCAGTACGGCAAGAGTCCATAGCGGTGTTGCCTCCGCCTACAACGAGCACATGCTTACCTATATTAAGAGGTGTGTCGGCGAGTGGATTGGCAGCATCCATGAGGTTTACGCGAGTGAGATACTCGTTAGATGACATGATGTTGAGCGCATTCTCGCCCTTAATATTCATAAAGTTAGGCAGACCAGCACCCGATCCGACAAAGATACCCTTGAAGCCTTCTGCCTCGAGCTGGTTGACAGTTATCGTCTTTCCAACGATGCAGTCGGTCTGGAACTCAACGCCCATCTTCTTGAGGTTCTCTATCTCTACATCAACGATGTGATTAGGCAGACGAAACTCGGGGATGCCATATTTCAATACGCCGCCAATCTCGTGCAATGCCTCGAATACATGCACTTCATAACCCTTCTTAGCCATGTCGCCAGCAAAGCTGAGTCCTGAAGGACCGCTACCAACTACAGCCACCTTTATACCGTTCTTCGGAGCAAGGTCGGGCAGAGCGATGTTGCCGCTCTCGCGCTCGAAGTCGGCAGCGAAGCGCTCCAGGTAGCCGATAGCTACAGCCGGTTCGTTCATCTTAAGATGGATACACTTGCTCTCGCATTGCTTCTCCTGCGGACATACACGACCGCAGACAGCAGGCAGAGCAGATGTGCTCTTAAGAACCTTGGCAGCAGCGAGGAACTGTCCGCGTTCGATGTTCTTGATGAATGAAGGAATATTGATGTTAACTGGGCAGCCTTCTACACAAGCTGGCTTTCCGCAGTCGAGACAGCGATGAGCCTCGCGTACAGCCATCTGCTTTGTCAAGCCCTTATTTACTTCCTCGGTACGTGTTGTAGCACGATATACTGGGTCAAGCTCAGGCATTGTTACACGCTCTATAGCCTTGCGCTCTGCAGGCTTCATTGCAGCTCGAAGCTCCTTACGCCATTCAGAATCGCGATTGGTGAGTTCTTCGATAGTCTCAGTTGTTGGCTCTACATCCATGCAGGTCTCGCAGGTATGATGTTCCGCTTGCTTTACAAACCCATTCAGATGCTCCTCGTAATGTTCCATTTCCTCGCGTTCTACGTCGCGGAAAGTGCCCATACGTTTGAACATCTCGTCCCAATCGACAAGCGAACCGTCAAATTCCGGTCCATCGATACATACGAACTTGGTCTTGCCGCCAATAGAGAGTCGGCAAGCACCGCACATGCCCGTGCCGTCAACCATGATAGTATTGAGCGATACCTCAACCGGTACGTTATACTTCTGTGTCATGAGGCAGCAAAACTTCATCATGATAGGAGGACCAATTGCGAACACCTTGTCCACATGCTCCTCTTGAGTGATGAACTTCTCGATACCTACGGTCACAACACCCTTTTCGCCATACGAACCATCGTCGGTCATTATGATGAGTTCGTCAGAACTCTGGCGAACTTCGTCTTCGAGAATAACAAGTTCTTTAGAACGACCTGCGATAACCGAAAGCACGCGGTTGCCAGCAGCCTTCAATGCACGGATGATTGGAAGCATTGGAGCTACGCCAACGCCACCACCAGCACATACTACAGTTCCGAAGTTTTCTATATGGGTAGGGTTGCCGAGCGGTCCTACAACATCGGTGATGTAGTCGCCCTCGTTAAGATCGCACAGCTTGGTTGATGACAATCCAACTTTCTGCACCACAATAGTGATAGTGCCACGCTCAATGCTTGCATCAGCAATAGTAAGAGGCACACGCTCGCCATTCTCGCCAACTCTGACGATAATAAAATTACCAGCCTTACGGCTCTTGGCAATCAATGGTGCTTCGATTTCAAAAAGGAATACCTTTTCAGAAAGTTGCTTTTTAAGGACAATTTTGTTCATAGGTAGTAACAGATTAGATTTGTTGATGTTTGCTTTGTAGATGAATTAAAACAAAAATTTGAGAGCTACGACTGCCTGTTGTTATACGTGTAAATATCATACGCTTTCGCAACGTGCAAATCTTAACTCTCAAAACTCCGTTGTAATTAATTAAAAGTTCTTATCGTCGAGCATCTCGAAACCGCAGTATGGTACGAGTACCTTCGGTACACGGATGCCTTCAGGTGTCTGGTTGTTCTCGATGATTGCAGCCACGATACGTGGCAAAGCAAGTGCAGAACCATTGAGAGTGTGGCAAAGCTCGGTCTTCTTTGTCTCCGAATTGCGATAGCGACAATGCAGACGATTTGCCTGATAGCTCTCGAAGTTAGATACGGAAGAAACCTCAAGCCAACGCTTCTGTGCGGCGCTCCATACCTCGAAGTCGTAGCAGATGGCAGATGTGAAGCTCATGTCACCACCGCAAAGACGCAGGATGTGGTAGGGGAGTTCGAGCTTCTTAAGCAGGCCCTCTACATGGTCGAGCATCTCGTTGAGCGACTGGTATGAATGCTCAGGCTTGTCAATGCGTACAATCTCTACCTTGTCGAATTGATGCAGACGATTCAGACCGCGAACGTCCTTGCCGTAAGATCCAGCCTCACGACGGAAGCAAGCAGAGTAAGCGCAACGCTTGATAGGCAGATCTTTCTCGTCGAGTATCTCGTCGCGGAAGATGTTTGTTACTGGCACCTCGGCTGTAGGGATAAGGTAGAGGTTGTCGAGCTGGCACTGGTACATCTGAGCCTCCTTATCAGGAAGCTGACCGGTACCGTAACCAGAAGCCTCGTTCACAACGTAAGGAGGCTGTACTTCAAGGTAGCCACTCTTGCGAGCTTCTTCAAGGAAGAACGCCTCAAGAGCACGCTGCAAGCGAGCCATCTTGCCTACATAGATAGGGAAGCCGGCACCTGTAATCTTAACGCCCAAATCAAAGTCGATAAGATTGAACTTTTTGCAAAGATCCCAGTGGCACATAGCGTCCTCCGGAAGATTCGGCATTTCACCACCTTCCTTAACGACAACATTGTCGCTTGCGTCCTTGCCTTCCGGAACATCATCGTTCGGAATGTTAGGAATAGTGCAAAGCTTAGCCACGAGGTCTTTTTCTGCCTGTGCCTTTGTTTCTTCAAGCTGTTTGTTCACTTCTTTAAGAGAAGCTACTTTTTTCTTTATTTCTTCAGCCTCTTCCTTGTTGCCCTGTTTCATAAGAGTACCGATCTGGGCTGCCATCTTCTTTGCTTCTGCAAGATTTGAATCAAGTTCCTGCTGTGTCTCGCGACGACGCTTGTCGATTGCGAGCACTTCGTTCACGGCTTCCTCTGCATCCTTGAAGTGCTTTTTGTTCAAGCCGCGGATAACACGTTCAGTTTCCTCACTGATGAGTTTAAGTGTAAGCATATTTGAAATATTAATTATGAAATTCTTTGTTATCTTATTCGAGATACAAAATTACATAAAAAATATTTCTTACGGCATAAAAACTACGAATTTATTAATACGTAATGAGAATGGATTATATAAAAAGCATTAATCCCAATCCTCAAAGTCGATGAGGATTGGGATTAATATGTTTGTTTGGAATAGTTTTTTTATTTAATTTAAGCCTCTGCTTCAGGTATTACAGACACAGTGCTCTTGTCCTTGCGACCCTTGCGGAAGTTAACGACGCCGTCAACCAATGCATAGAGTGTGTCATCCTTACCAATACCTACGTTCAGGCCCGGGTTGTGCTTTGTACCGCGCTGGCGAACGATGATGTTGCCTGCGATGCACTTCTGGCCACCCCAGATTTTAACGCCTAATCTTTGAGAAGCTGATTCACGTCCGTTCTTAGAACTACCTACACCTTTCTTATGTGCCATTTCTTGTTCCTCCTAAATTTAAGCGATTACTTCTTTGATTGCAACTTCTGTGAACTGTGCGCGGTGACCATTCTTCTTGCGATAGTCCTTGCGGCGCTTCATCTTGAATACGATGACCTTGTCACCCTTTACAAGAGGATTTACAACTTCACATACAACTTTAGCACCTTCTACGGCAGGTGCACCTACCTGTACTGAACCTTCTTTGTCAACAAGCAGTACCTTGTTGAATTCAACAGTCTGGCCTTCCTGAGCGTCCTTGATGTGGTGAACGAAGAGCTTCTTGCCCTGCTCAGCCTTGAACTGCTGACCGTTAATCTCTACGATTGCGTACATTTATTTATTTATATAAACGGGTTTTTCCGCAAGGCGTGCAAGCATCGTGCCGCAACTTTTTTGAGCCTTTACGGACTAAATCGGCTGCAAAGGTACAAATTATTTATATTATTAAGTGTGTTAGGTAATGGAAAATTTAAAAAGTTTAACAGATTGAATGTCTAATTAACGGAGTTTTCTATAAATTGGGTCATTAAATGCAAAACGAGCAGACAGATAAAGGTTTGTATAGCATCATAGTAACGCTACGAAAACGTTTATTCGTCTACTCGTCTTCTTATTTATTTGTCAACGAGTCTACTCGTCAACTTGAATTATAAATCAATTAGTCAAGCCACTTAACGTAGCAGAAGTCCTCACGATGAACAAGGTTCTCGTTCTTCGGGTACATACGTACGCAGCTCTTGAATGCACCAGCTACGTCAGGCTCAAATGTAGCCTCGAATGTGTAGTTGTTGCCATCACGGCCTACCATCTTGAATTCGCGCTTGCTGAAGATGTGGTCCTCTCCGTTCTTGTCTGTCTTGATAGAAACAAGCTCAAGACCAACAGCATCGTTCAAACCCTGCTCGTCGATAACGTAGCGAAGAGTGTACTTCTTGCCAGTCTCGGCAGCATAGAGCATAGAATCATCCTTGCTTACTACGCGAATAGAGTCCCAACGCTCTGCAACTGTCTCCTTCCAAGTAGCGAGCTCTTTGGCAAGGCGATTATTGTCGGCTGCGAGTTTTTTGAAGTTTGCAGCCTCCTTGTTGTAGAACTTTTCATAGTAGTCGTCAAGCTGACGCTTCATTGTATAGTGAGGAGCGATAGTTGCGATAGAGTTCTTGATTGTCTTTATCCAACCCTCGCTGAAGCCCTGCTCGTTGCGGTTGTAGTAGAGCGGCAGAATCTCATTCTCAAGCAGTGAGTAGATTGTAGCTGCGTCGAGCTGATCCTGATAACCCTGATTCTGGTATGTACGCTCCTGCTTGAGAGCCCAACCTGCACCCTCGCGATAGCCTTCAACCCACCAGCCGTCGAGAACTGAAAGGTTTACAACACCGTTCATCTCAGCCTTCTCGCCAGATGTACCAGAAGCCTCGAGCGGACGTGTCGGAGTGTTCATCCAGATATCAACGCCTGATACGAGGCGACGAGCGAGTTGCATGTCGTAGTCTTCGAGGAAGATGATCTTACCGAGGAACTCAGGACGCTGGCTGATCTCGAAGATCTTCTTAATCAAGCCCTGGCCAGCACCGTCAGCCGGGTGTGCCTTACCTGAGAAGATAAACTTAACCGGACGCTCCGGGTTGTTCACGATCTTAGAAAGACGCTCCAAATCGGTGAAGAGGAGGTGAGCACGCTTGTATGTAGCAAAGCGACGGCAGAAGCCGATGTAAAGAGCGTTCGGTGTGATACTGTCAAGAAGGGCAACAACACGTGAAGGATCGCCCTGGTTCTTCAACCATGTAGCAGCGAACTTCTCGCGAATATAGTTGACGAGCTTCTTCTTGAGTGCCATACGTGTCTCCCAGATTTCTGCGTCAGGCACATTGTAGATAGCGTGCCACAGGCTCTCGTTGCTCTGGTCGTAAATGTAGTTCTTGTCGAAATACTTAGCATATACTTTGCGCCACTCTGTAGCTGTCCATGTCGGGAAGTGAACACCGTTTGTTACGTAGCCTACGTGGCTCTCCTCTGGATAGTAACCCTTCCAGATTGGAGCGAACATGCGTTGGCTTACCCAACCATGAAGTTTACTTACGCCGTTAACCTCTTGGCAGGTGTTACAAGCGAATACAGACATACAGAAGCGCTCTGAGTGATCCTCAGGATTGTTGCGACCCATGCCGATGAATTCGTCCCATGTGATGCCGAGCATCTGAGGATAACCGCCCATATACTTGCCGAAGAGTGATTCGTCGAAGTAGTCGTGACCGGCCGGTACTGGAGTATGAACAGTATAGAGTGAAGAAGCACGAACGAGTTCAAGAGCCTCGTTGAACGACAGACCTTCCTTGATGTAGTCGATAAGACGCTGGAGGTTGCAGAGTGCTGCGTGACCCTCGTTGCAATGATAGATATCTTTCTTAATACCGAGCTTCTTGAGTGTGAGGATACCACCGATGCCGAGGAGAATCTCCTGCTTCAGGCGGTTTTCGTTATCACCACCATATAGAGCGTGTGTGATAGGGCGGTCGAACTCTGAGTTCAAATCGTTGTCTGTATCGAGTAAGTAGAGCTTGATGCGACCTACGTTCATTACCCATACATATGCATGTACCTGATAGTTCATGTAGGGAACATCAACAACCATAGGCTGACCATTCTCGTCGAGCACACGCTCTACTGGGAGTGAGTTGAAGTTCTGTGCATCGTACTTTGCTATCTGCTGACCATCCATTGAGAGGGTCTGCTTGAAGTAGCCATAACGATAAAGGAAGCCGATACCACACATATTTACGTTAGAGTCAGAAGCCTCCTTCATATAGTCACCTGCGAGCATACCAAGACCACCAGAGTAAATCTTTACAACCTGATTGATACCATACTCCATACAGAAATAAGCCACAGAAGGACGTGTTGCGTCTGGCTTCACATCCATATACTCGCGGAACTTCTTGTATACCTGTTTTACCGATTCCATGATTGCCTTATCCTTCACGATAGCCTCCTTGCGCTCATAGCTAAGGCGGTCGAGAAGCATTACAGGGTTGTGTCCAACCTCTTCATAGAGATCGCTGTCAAGGCTTTTCCACATGTTGCGAGCCTCGTAGTTCCACGCCCACCACATGTTGTGTGCGAGTTCATCAAGACACTTCAACTCTGAAGGAAGTGTAGACTTGATGGTTACCTCCTTCCACTGAGGGGTATTAGCATAGTCTGCTTTGATTTTCATAAGTTATTAATTATTATTTATTTAGTTGTATTTTTCTTACCTTTTAATTACTCGCCAGCTTTCGAGCATCTTGCCTCCGCCTTGCGCAGTGCGATGTCGTATGCTTCATAGTAATAGGTGATAAACTTGCTCCACAATGCATGTTCTGCCAGAGCACGTGCTTTGTTGCGTATGCGTCCCTGCTTTTGCTTTGTTGCATTGGCGAACTTTTCTACTGCAGCTTTAATGCTGTCCGCTACCTCATTGTAGTTGTAATCTGTGCGGTGGATAACCTCCACACCATCCTCAATGGTGCTTTTCTTGCCAACAACAGTGTTAGCCCAAAGTCCAAAACCTGCAAGATCAGTTGTGATACACGGCACCTTGAACGCAGTTGCTTCAAGAGGTGTGTATCCCCATGGCTCATAATAAGAAGGATAAACACAGAGGTCGTTGCCCAGAATGGTGTCATAATAAGAAAGATTTACGATGCCATCCTCTCCTGTGAGGTAGCATGGAATGAACACTAACTTGACACGTTCACCCTTGGCGTTGTGCATATTGAGCCAGTTCATCATGCCCAATGCACGGTCGTTTTGTTGTTCGTTCAGCCAATGTGTGATAACAGGGGTAGGGAGTGGAGTGTCGAACTTCTCGCCTTTTTCCATTGCAGCCAAACGCTCTGCCAAGTCTTCGCGTGCACAATTTACCCATGCTGGCACTTCGATAAAGGCAACGATGTCCTTCTTAAGGCTCTCTGCGTTGGTGCGCAGACGATTCATAGCATCGATGAAGACATCAATACCCTTGTTGCGCCATTCGTAACGTCCGCTTGTAGAGATAATGATTGCGTCGTCTTCAATATCATCACCAGAGAGAGCACGAGCAATGTCAAGAAGACGCTTGCGAGCTACTGTACGTTTCTTGTCAAACGCCTTGCCTTGCGGAACGAAGTCATCTTCGAAGCCGTTTGGCAGCACTACGTCTACCGGTTTGCCCATAAGTTCTTTGCACTCTGTGGCCGTGATATCGCTCACAGTTGTGAAGCAATCTACATGCAATGCAGTCTGTTTCTCTATCGAGTGTTTGCTCTCCATATTGAGTTCGGCTGCCATTTGATCACCATTATAAGCTTCCAAGTATTCATAGAGAGGTTTGTTGTTGCCTGCAATACTGCGTCCGATACTTGTTGCATGTGTTGTAAAAATCGTTGCTATCTGTGGCAGATGGTCGTTGATATAGAGTGCACCGAGACCTGTCATCCATTCATTGGCATGGTAAATTACCTTCGCAGACTTTTTATTGCCTCTTATTTCGCTATTATAGAAACTCTCTACAACAAGTGCTGCTGCGTATGAGAACATCGAAGCTTCGTCGTAATCGCCGTATGCATGAAGACTATCAACATGGTATTTCTCCCAAAGTTGACCATAAATCATATCCTTTTCTGCGAAATAAGGGTTGAAGTCAACAAGAATAGCTACGGGGGTGCCTGGTACGTTCCATCTACCTATCTTTATTTTTAAGCCTTCTGCTTCAGCTTTCTTTCTCCATGTAGCGAAGAGTTTGTTGTCTTCTGTGAAGTATAGGTTGTTTTTTTCTCCCCAACAGTCAGGACCTATGAAAATAAGTTTGTCGCCAAGCTGCTCTACAAGCGTCTTAGCTCTCGTAGAAAGTACCGTGTATATACCTCCTACTTTATTACAAACCTCCCAACTTGATTCAAAAATATAGTCTGGAAATAAAATGTCTCTTTTCATAAAAAGTTTAATGTTGCGTGCAAAAATAATATTTAAAAGGTAAATAAACGATTGTTGACACATTTTTTTTCGTAAAATAGCCTTATTCTTGATATAAATTCCTATTTTTGCATGGACATTACAGCATAATAAGTTGTCATACAAAGAACATAATGATATAACTAATACTTAGATAATATGAAAAAAGTACCCTTTCTTCTCTTCTTCTTTCTTGTATCTCTAAAAATAATGTCACAAACAGACAAAGTGTTCAATGTTCGTATCTGTAATGACGAATATCAAGTATATATGCATATAAATCTCTATCAAAATAACATTATTGTACCAGGCCAAGAACTTTTTGGTGAAACACCTGGCTACTTTGGTGCTATGCGCGATCCACGCAAATGGTTAATTACTTCTGCAAAGATAGAGGACAAACATACTGCCACGCTTGAGATAACAAACGACTATGGTTCTGAAGATTTGACTGCCACACTTATATTTAACCCCAAAGACGGTTCTTATGTACTAAAGCAAAAGAGTGGTAGTCGCATGAAAATTGTCGTCAATCGTAAATGGTTAAAGTTGCCAGTAGAACTAAAATTTGTTGTTGAATAGAAACGTCCGGTTTGTAATTGTGAGAATATTACAAACCGGACGTAGTTGTATATAAATCTAAATATCTATTGAACCTGCTTCTTTTGCACAGGTTCACATGTAAGTCCAATGCCCAATTTCTTGAAAATCTTTCTGTCCACTTCGCTAAGCATAACCGTGCAATGAACCTGACAGCCACGCAGCTTAGGCAATTGTTCCAATGCCTTGCGGCAGTTCTCGTCGTTCTCAGAGAGTACAGAGAGCGCCACGAGCACCTCATCGGTATGCAGACGCGGGTTGTGACCGCCAAGATAATTGGTCTTGGTGTACTGTATCGGTTCGATCATCGACTGCGGAATGAGCTTTGTTGTGTGGTCGATTCCGGCAAGATGTTTCGTCACGTTAAGCAGAAGAGCGGCGCTACAGCCCAACAGCGGGCTTGAATTGCCAGTGATGATTGTGCCGTCCTCAAGTTCGATAGCTGACGATGTGTGTCCTGTACGCTTCAGACACTCGCGTGCTGCAACGGTGGTGCGGCGGAAGTCGGTTGTTATCTTCGCCTGGTTGAACAGCATCTGTATTTTGCTGATTTCTCCTTCGTTGCATGCGCCGAGAGCCAGCTTATTTGTAGCCTCATAGTAACGGCGAATAATCTCGTTCTTCGATGCCTCGCAGCAAACCTTGTCGTCGCTGATGCAGAAGCCTACCATGTTCACGCCCATGTCTGTCGGCGACTTGTATGGATTCTCGCCGTAGATGCCTTCGAAGAGAGCGTTCAAGACGGGGAAAATCTCGATGTCGCGGTTATAGTTCACCGCAATCTTGTTGTAAGCCTCAAGATGGAACGGGTCAATCATGTTGACGTCGTTAAGGTCTGCCGTTGCTGCCTCGTATGCGATGTTCACTGGGTGCTTCAACGGAAGGTTCCAAACCGGGAATGTCTCAAACTTCGCATAGCCCGCTCTTACACCGTGCTTGTGCTCGTTGTACAACTGGCTAAGACATACAGCCATCTTGCCGCTGCCCGGGCCCGGTGCGGTCACGATAACCAGCGGACGCTCGGTCTTTACGTAGTCGTTCTTACCGAAGCCGTTGTCAGAAGCTATGAGCTTGACGTCATGCGGATAGCCCTCAATGAGGTAGTGGCAATAGGTCTTGATGTTGCTGCGCTCAAGACGCTGTTTGAAGGCGATTGCGGCGGGCTGTCCGTTGTAATGAGTGATGACAACCGAACCGACCATGAAGCCACGGTTCTGAAACTCGCCACGCAAGCGAAGCACATCCTCGTCGTAAGTTATGCCAAGATCGGCGCGTTTTTTGTTCTTTTCGATGTCGGTAGCACTAATGACAATCACAATCTCTATGCTGTCGCTAATCTTTTGAAACATGCGCAACTTGCTGTCGGGTTGAAAACCTGGCAACACGCGGCTTGCATGATGGTCGTCAAAGAGTTTACCACCAAGTTCGAGATACAATTTGCCATCAAATTGTGAAATTCTCTCTTTGATGTGCTCCGACTGAATGTTCTGATACTTCTCGTTATCAAATCCTATATTCATAATTGCTTATCTATTCTTGTACATTGACTCGTAATAGTTCTGATAGTCGCCAGAGGTTACATTATCCATCCACTCTTGGTTGTCAAGATACCAGCGCACTGTCTTTTCTATACCTTCTTCGAACTGTAGGCTCGGTTCCCATCCAAGTTCGCTCTGCAACTTGCGTGAGTCGATAGCATAGCGCATATCGTGCCCCATACGGTCGGTTACATGAGTAATAAGATTGAGGTCTTCGCCTTCCTTGCGACCAAGTAAACGGTCTACTGTGTTTATGAGTACATGGATAATATCGATGTTCTTCCACTCGTTGAAACCACCTATATTATATGTATCTGCCACCTTGCCTTTATGGAAGATAAGATCGATAGCACGGGCGTGATCCTCTACGTACAACCAGTCGCGAACATTCAAACCTTCGCCATAAACCGGCAGTGGTTTGCGATGGCGAATGTTGTTGATGAATAGTGGGATAAGTTTCTCTGGGAACTGGTACGGACCATAGTTGTTAGAACAATTGGTCACGATTGTTGGCATCCCGTATGTGTCGTGGAAAGCGCGTACGAAGTGGTCGCTGCTTGCCTTTGCGGCAGAGTAGGGCGAGTGGGGGTTATACTTTGTTGTCTCAAGGAAGAACTCTGTGCCGTAAGCGTGGTGGTGAGCTGAAGAAGCCTTTGTTGTGAACGGCGACTCAACACCCTCAGGGTTTGTAAGTTCGAGCGCGCCATATACCTCATCTGTAGAGATGTGATAGAAGCGCTTGCCCTCGTACTTCTCTGGAAGGCTCTCCCAATATATCTTCGCAGCCTGAAGTAACGACAATGTGCCCATCACGTTAGTGCGTGCGAATGTGAACGGATCCTTAATAGAGCGGTCTACGTGGCTCTCTGCAGCAAGATGGATAATGCCGTCAACCTTGTGCTTCTTCATGAGTTCGAGAACCATCTCGAAGTCGCAGATGTCGCCCTTAACGAATGTGTAATTCTCCTTGTCCTCGATATCCTTCAGGTTGGCAAGATTGCCAGCATATGTAAGTTTGTCAAGATTTATTATGTTATACTCTGGATACTTGTTGACAAAAAGTCGAACAACATGTGAACCGATAAACCCGGCACCACCAGTGATAATGATATTCTTCATAATATATACTAATTTATTAGTGTAATATTTAGTTGTTATTAACCTCTGCGAGTTGCTTGATGCAAACTTTCAGCGAGTCTGTCCAATATGGAACTTTTACGCCAAATGTATTTTTTAGTTTCGACTTGTCGAGCACAGAGAAGTGCGGACGCTTTACCGGACTCGGGAACTCCTCGCTGTAGCAAGGCTGGATGTCGCAAGTGTTGCCAGAAAGTTCGCATATAACCTTCGCAAAGTCGAACCATGAGCATACGCCTTCGTTAGAGAAGTGGTAGATGCCTGTCTTGTCAAGTTGTTTTGTTTCGATTATATGTGAGATGATGTCGGCAAGGTCTCCCGCAAATGTCGGAGTACCTACCTGGTCGAACACGACCTTAAGAGAGTCCTTTGTAGAAGTGAGCATTTGCATCGTCTTCACGAAGTTCTTGCCCCACTGCGAGTAGAGCCACGCAGTGCGTATAATGATATGTTTGCATCCGGTTGCTGCAATTGCCTTCTCGCCTGCGAGTTTTGTCTTGCCATAGATGCCGAGCGGATTTGTCTCCCAATCCTCACGGCACGGCACATTACGGTCGCCTTGGAATACATAGTCGGTGCTCACGTGTATCAGCGTACCGTCTACTTCCTTCATAGCAGTGGCAAGATTGCCCGCAGCTGTATTGTTAAGCAGATTGGCAAAGTCGTAGTCGGTCTCGGCTTTGTCTACGTTGGTATAGGCTGCACAGTTGACAATAACGCTTACGCTGCGTTCCTTTACCATCGCACGGATGGCGTCAAGATTGGTGATGTCGAGTTGCTCGTAGCCATCTGCTACATCTGTGAAGATATAATGATGATTGCTACCAAGTGCCACACGCTGCATTTCGTGTCCAAGTTGTCCGTTGGCACCAGTTACTAATATGTTCATACTTTTGGATGTTTAAAAAGTAAATGGAGAATCGAAGTCTTTTAATAGCGCATGCTTTGTGTCCTTCTCGCTTAAGATAGCTTTGTCGGTAGGTATTCGCCAATCTATACCCAACGATTTGTCGAGAATAGATATGCCCCCATCGGTCTCTGGATGGTAGAAATTATCGCATTTGTATTGGAATACAGCAGTCTCGCTCAATACTGCGAAGCCGTGCGCAAAACCTTTGGGTATAAAGAACTGACGATGGTTGTCTTCTGTCAGTTCTACGGCCACATGTTTACCATATGTCGGCGAACCTTTTCTAATGTCTACAGCAACATCAAGAACAGCACCTTTAACGCATCTTACGAGTTTGCTCTGTGTGTAAGGCGGACGTTGGAAGTGAAGACCACGCATTACGCCATATGACGACATACTTTCGTTGTCCTGGCAGAACTCTATGTGTCCTATCTTCTCGTCAAATTCTCGCTGCGAAAAACTCTCAAAGAAATATCCTCGAGCATCTTTGAAAATACGTGGCTCAATAATAACCACTCCTTCAATATCGGTTTTAATTACTTCCATATCAGTGTTATTGTTTTTGCAAAGGTACATATTTTTTTATTTATGGCGTGGCTTATCATCATAAATTGCTTACTAAAAAAGGTAAAAGCCTATTAATGTGTGGTAAAGATGCTTGGGAAATTTCTCTATTAGAAATATAAATGGTAATTTCGCTTCAATCTATTCAAGTCCTGAAAACGAATTTTATTTATGAAAAAGATACTTTTTGCTCTGTTTTTAGTGTTTTCGACATTGCACATGTCGGCTTATGATTTCCTTCGCCCCGTGAAAGATTCCATTCCCAATGGCTATAATTTTTGGGTTTACACCCCTGTCGATTATTTCTATACGCAGGAGCAAACTCCAGTAATCATATTCTTACATGGAGCAAGTCTCTGTGGTCGTAATCTTGACAGGGTACGTCGTTATGGTCCGCTCGATGCAATAGTGAAAGGTCGCGATATCGATGCGCTTACAATTGTGCCACAAAACCCTGGTGGTGCATGGAATCCGAAGAAGGTTATGGACGTGTTCGACTGGGTGAAACGCAACTATCCGTGTGACACAACCCGTGTATATGTACTTGGTATGAGTCTTGGTGGTTATGGCACAATGGATGTTTGTGGCACTTATCCGAATCGCATTGCTGCCGGAATGGCATTATGTGGTGGCACAACATTAAAAGATGTCAGCGGATTGGGGGAACTGCCTTTTTGGATAATACACGGTACAGCTGACCGTGCCGTACCCGTGAAGCAATCGAAGGTTGTCGTAGAAAAACTAAAGAATAGTGGCAACGACACTCGTCTGCTTTACGATTGGTGGCAGGGAGCAAACCATGGAGCACCTGCACGTCTGTTCTATCTGCGAAAGACTTATGAATGGCTATTCTCGCATAGTCTGCTTGACAGAGAACGCCCGGTAAATAGAGACATAAGCATTCGTTACGAAGACTTACGAAGAGTATACAATGACATAAAGCGAGGTGCAAACAATCTTGAAGTGATTGATGGACCAAGTGTTATAAAGTCTGGTGGTTCAGAGTATTAAAGTCGATAGTGATATTAAATATAATAGGAGATTATAGCTGATACTATAATCTCCTATTCTTTTTTACATTATGCCATCTTCGCGAAGCTTTAGCTGCCACTTCCATGCTGAAGCGAGCACTTCGCTGAGGTTTGATTCTGCCTTCCAGCCCAATACCTTGTTTGCTTTTGAACAGTCGCCCCAAATCTTCTCGATATCACCTTCGCGGCGTGGACCGTACTTCCAGTTCAGCTTCACGCCAGTAGCCTTCTCAAATGTCTCTACGATTTCGAGTGTCGAGTTGCCATTGCCTGTGCCGATGTTGAAGTATTCGATTGGTTCAGTCTCCTTATCAAGCACACGAGCCATAGCTGCAACGTGAGCCTTAGCGAGATCTACTACATAAATATAGTCGCGAATGCAAGTGCCGTCAGGAGTATTATAATCGTTGCCAAATATGGTAAGTTCCTTACGGATACCGATAGCTGTCTGAGTTACGAAAGGAATCAGGTTGTTTGGAACACCATTCGGCAATTCACCGATTTCTGCAGATGGGTGAGCACCTATCGGGTTGAAGTATCTGAGAATGATGCTCTTGATAGCAGCACCACTATGGATATAGTCAGCAATAATCTGCTCGTTTATTTCTTTTGTATTGCCATAAGGCGATGTAGCCTTCTGGTGAGGCGCATCCTCAGTAACGGGGAGGTTCTCAGGCTTCGGCTGACCATATACAGTGCAGCTTGAAGAGAAGATGATGCCCTTCACGTTGTGTTTGGGCATAAGTTCGAGTAGGTTAACGAGCGACACGATATTGTTGCGATAGTATAGCAAAGGTTTCTGTACGCTTTCACCAACAGCCTTAGAAGCAGCGAAGTGGATGATACCTTGGATGTCCGGATACTTCTCGAATACAGCTTCTGTAGCCGCCTTGTCGCGAAGGTCTACCTGCTCGAATGCAGGGCGAACGCCAGTTATCTTCTCAATGCCGTCAAGAACCTCAATCTTTGAATTGGAGAGGTCGTCAACAATTACTACTTTGTAACCTGCTTCAATGAGCTCTACTGTTGTATGCGAACCGATAAAGCCAGTACCGCCAGTTACCAAAATTGTTTGTTTCATAATACTAAGATAAGTTTTATAGTCTATTAATTATAATATTCGTATAAAAAGCATGTAGAACACTTTATATTACTACAAAATTAATATTATAATTCGTAATGGCAAATAAAACACAGATATTTTTCTGTAATTTGTTTGCGTTGTTAATAAAAAGGTGTATATTTGCAGATGATTGAATGCACATCGTAAAGTGAAACTAACTTCATTTAATTCCAGCTGCATTATCAATGAATAATAATCTAAACAAAAGCGAAATGGAAAAAGCAACCGAACAAACAACACAGCAAATTGAACGCTTTCTAAAAAAGATTGCGCAGAAATTCCCTCCACGTGAAGATACTTCAATCGTGACAGATATTCATGTGCGTGTCTCTCAAGGTAGTGGAGAAATGTTGGCGTTTGACGATGATGATAATGAAGTGACACGTTGTGTCGTAGAACAATGGATAAACAATAACGACGAGGACTTTTATAATGGCGTAGAGCAGACCCTCATATCTACATTCTCAGCATTGTCTACCATCGCTGATAGTTTGGGCATATTTAAGCCCTATAGCTTTGTTCTTGAGAATGACGACAAAGACACTATAGCAGAGTTATACATCGCTGACGATGATACTGTGATTATTGGAAAGGATCTTATGGAAGGACTCGACTCCGACTTGAATTTATTCTTAGAAAAGCTTTTAGGATAAATGATAGGACGAATACATTCTTTTGAGTCGTTTGGTACTGTGGATGGGCCAGGTGTGCGTTTCGTTTCTTTCATGCAGGGATGCCCTTTAAGATGTTTGTACTGTCACAACCCCGACACATGGGATATTAAGAGAAAGTGTCAGTACGAGATGACACCAGAGCAATTGAGAGACGAAGCTTTGAAGTATCGTTCATTCATAAAGAGTGGCGGTATTACAGTGTCTGGTGGTGAGCCACTTATGCAAGCTGAGTTTGTGGCAGAATATTTCCGACTATGTCATGAAGAAGGATTGCACACCGCGTTAGATACAAGCGGTGCGATAATTACAGATAAGGTTCTGAACGTGTTAGACAATACCGATCTCGTATTATTGGATATAAAGACAATGGATGCAGAACTCTATCCACGTCTCACAGGTGTGAATCAGAATAATAACCTTGCCTTCCTGGATATTCTCGAAGAGCGAGGCATCAATACTTGGATTCGACATGTTGTTGTGCCCGAAATCACAGACAACGACAAGTGGTTGCATAAACTTGGTAATCATGTGGCGCATTATAATTGTGTAGAAAAGATAGAGATTTTACCTTACCATACATTAGGCACATATAAATACGAAAAGCTTGGCGAGAAATACAAGTTGATGGACACGCCTGCGTTGTCGGCTCAGAGAGCTAACGAGATACGCAACATGATGTCGCAATATAAGCCATGTCAATAGTATAAACTTCTAACCTATGGAGAAAACATTCGTTATAGACTCCATTTTGTCAATTTGCAAAAGTATCGGCTTTCCATTCACAACAAAGGTGAAGACAGATAAATGGAAGGCTGATGTCGTAGTGGATTGTGCTACTTACAAAATAGCTTTCAATGTGTGCAACTTACCACGTAATGTTGAAGATGTGTACTTAGCAATGCGTCAAGAACGAGTGTGTGGTTGTTGGATGCTATTGCCTTCGTTTAGAAAGATTGTGTTAAGCAAACTTCCTTGTTTTTACATCCAAGATATTCGTGGCGAAGTAAATGTCCTTCTTCACAAGATCAGAGAAGAAGAACATTCGCTTCCGCTCGACGACTTTATTCACTCTATGGTTTTAGGCAACATACGTTATACTGAGACAATGAAAGTGAAGTATGTTGAAGTGTGTTTTTATCAGAAGATATGTTGGAAGTGCCATGAAAAGAATCACATATACCTTATTAATAAATTGATTTCTACAGAAGGTATTGAGATTGAAAGCGGAATAGATAGTTTTTATCCAGAAATAGTTAATGGCGTAAAGCAATATCTTGATGTTAATTCGGACCTAAATATAAAAATGGGGGAGATAAAACCACGTTATAGTAAGTTCCATCATGGTGCTTACATGTCCTTCGGTTGTGCATATTGTGACAGTCTGTTTGGTAGCACTTACATACAAGATGCCTATGATAATCTTGTCTTTTGCGTTAAGACGCTGCCCAAAGCACGAATATTAATCAGTAGAGACCTCGTTGTGCCAGCAAATCGTTGGTATAAGCGAGACTTAAAGTATTAACTATGGAATGGTAGCGCGTTCGTTGTCTGATCAGGTTGCGTCCGCTGTCCAATCAGATTGCGTTCGCAACCTGATCAGATTACGAACGCAATCTGCATAGACAACGTCCGTGGATTCACTTCGGTTGTTTAGTTTAGTCAAAACTACATAGCTTTTTATGGGAGTAAGTTATAGCCCCATTCAACTAAACCGGTGTATCTAATGACTAATGTCAAGCAGACGGCATAGAAGCCAGCCAACGCATCGTCGAGCATACACCCCCAGCCTCCGTGTATATGTCGGTCTACCCAACGGCAACCAAGCGGCTTGGTGATGTCGATGATACGGAAGAGGACAAATCCAATTGTAGCAAGCGATATTGCTACATATGACGGACCATCAACGAACAAGGCTGCAAGCGTAGCCACCCATGTGCCGAAATACTCGTCTATGATAACGGTGCGAGGGTCTTCACCCCAATACCGTTCCATCACATTATCTGTCCATACACCTACAAGGAGTGTTGTCAGAACTAGCAACACTGTGGCAATTGCAAGCCATATGGGTGAGAGGGTGAAGTAGAGTGCTATCCAGATAAGTAACGCAACGAAACCTCCAAGTGTCCCTGGGCCCCAAGGCCAAAAACCAACACCGAATCCGGTTGATATAACGACGTGCAACCAAGGTGCCTCGCCAAGTTGATGATTGTTATTATTGCTCATTTTCTATTCCAAATTATTTTGTTTCAGAGGATAAGTCTTTAAAAGCGACCTTTAGCTTGTCGCCCTCATCAACATCTATTGTAATGGTGCTGCTTAGCTTTTTCTCGTCGTCGAGCAACAGTTCGCATAGCACATCCTCGATGTATGTTTGTATGGCGCGTTTCAGTGGGCGTGCTCCATACTGCGGACTATAGCCCTTCTGTGCGAGCATCTCCTTAGCTTCTTCACTAATCTCAACCGCATAGCCCATATCGTTTATACGTTTGAACAAACGCGACAACTCGATGTCTACAATCTTACGTATTGCAGTATTGTCAAGTTGGTCGAACGTGATTATCTCGTCGAGACGGTTGAGGAATTCTGGAGCAAACTGATGTGACAGACTTTTCTGTATGACAGAGCGTGCATGTTCCTTTGCTTTCTCGCTTGAAGTACTTATCAGTGAGGCATTGAAACCTATGCCATTTCCGAAGTCAACCAACTGGCGTGTGCCCGTGTTGGATGTCATAATGATGATTGTATTGCGGAAGTCGACCATTCTGCCATTACCATCGGTCATACGTCCTTCGTCCAACACCTGCAGCAGGAGGTTGAACACGTCGCCGTGCGCTTTTTCCACCTCGTCAAGCAACACAATAGAGTAGGGGTGACGGCGCACTTTCTCCGTTAGCTGTCCACCTTCACCGTAACCAACGTATCCCGGAGGTGCTCCAACGAGTCGTGAGGTGTTGAACTTCTCGGAGTATTCGCTCATATCTATACGTATGAGGGCATCCTTTGTACCAAACATCAATTCTGCCAGTGTCTGTGCCAGATAGGTCTTGCCGACACCCGTAGAGCCGAGGAACATGAACACTCCGATAGGGCGATTGGGATCCTTCAAGCCAAGTCGGTTGCGCTGTATGCTACGAACGATTTTGCCGATGGCATCGTCTTGAGCCACAACAACAGATTTTAGTCTGTTGCCAAGGTTCTTTAGTACACAACCTTCCGATTCGGATATGCGCTGTACAGGTATGCCCGACATTATTGATACAACATTAGCTACATCAGCCTCAGTGATTGTCTCACGATGTCCGTCGTCAGAAGCCACCCACTTGTCGTTGAGTTCTTTCAGTTCGCCTTCAAGTTGTGTCTCACGGTCGCGATAGGTGGCTGCAAGTTCAAAGTTCTGGTCGCCTGCTGCTGCAATCTTCAACTGATGTATGTTGGACAGTTCTTTTTCCTTTTCTATGATTGAAGGTGGTATCTCGGCATGTTGCAAATGTACTTTTGCTCCGACCTCGTCCATTGCATCAATGGCCTTATCGGGGAATGCACGCTCAGAAACATATCTGCTTGTAAGTTTCACACATGCCTCCAGTGCTTCGTCTGTATAACGAACATGGTGGTAGTCTTCATAGCGCTCCTTTATATTCTTCAGAATGTCAAGCGTTTCTGCTTCGGTGGATGGTTCTATCATGACACGCTGGAAACGGCGCTCAAGTGCTCCGTCTTTCTCAATAGAGTTGCGATACTCATCAAGAGTTGTTGCACCGATACACTGAACCAATCCACGGGCAAGTGCAGGCTTCATTATATTGGCAGCATCCATTGAGCCTGGTGTACTACCAGCACCTATTATGGTATGTATCTCGTCAATGAATACGATAATGTCAGGGTTCTGCTCCAACTCATGCAGGAGAGCTTGGATGCGCTCTTCAAACTGACCACGATATTTAGTGCCAGCAACTATAGCGGTCATATCAAGCCTAAAAATGCGCTTGTTGAACAACAGAGGAGAAGTGCGACGGCGAGCGATAAGCTGCGCAAGTCCTTCAGCAATAGCACTCTTGCCTACGCCTGGTTCGCCGATAAGAATAGGGTTGTTTTTCTTTCGGCGACACAAAATTTCAGTGACACGCTGTATCTCCTTGTCGCGTCCGATGACAAGGTCAAGTTTACCTTGTGCTGCTGCAAGGGTAAGGTCGGTGGAGAACTTGTCAAGTACGGGTGTCTTGTCTGTTCCGCCACCCATCGGTTTGCTTGTAGTATCAGAAGTGGAATTTTTACTCTTCCCGTTATTACGAGAAGCAAAATTGTCCTGCGACATTAAGTTGTCATCATCTTCGGACAATCCAACGCCATTCTTTATGTTTGAATTTGTTTGCATAAGAAAATTCATAGCTTTCTCGTAAGTTAAACCATTCTCTAAAAGTACATTCTTTGCACCACTTGCCATTTTGTCATGCAAAATAGCAAGAATTATGTGCTCCACGTCTACCTCCTTTGAATGTTGAAGTCGGGCTTCAAGTATTGATAGTTTGAGAATATTATTAGCATGTTCATCGAGTGAGATGCTACCATTGTTTGACTCTGCCATTGTTGTGTTGTCAGCCTGAGCATTCTGCTCAAGTTGCAATTTTACTTTTTCAACATCAATATTAGCACCCATGAGAAGTGCTTTCAATGGGCTATGTTTGTCTCTCAACATACCAAGCACAATATGTTCGGGACGTATTACGCCAGAAGATAGCCTTATTGCTTCCTCTCTGCTGAAAGATAGGTTTTCAGAAACTCTTAGTGAAAACGAATTTGTCATTTATATTATCCTTGATAAATTATGTTCATTAATATTACTTTATGCCTTATATGTAGGCAATATTGTATATGCAAAATACATGCCATTAATTATCGGTACTGCGTTCTAACTCTCGTTCTATATATTTTAATCGGTCTGTATCATTATAACGACGGAAGTAAGCCAAGGCTTCAACAAAATACTCTTGAGCGATTTCGATGTCGCCTAAGCATCTATAGCAAATGCCTATACGAAAAAGCGAATCGCCTTTCTCGTTGTTGTAACAAAGCAATGTGTGCTTCTCATAAAATGGAACTGCGTCGATGTATTTGTTCAGGCGAAAATAGCTATCAGCGACACTATAATAATATACAGCCAATTCGTGCGGGGCAAAGGCTTTGAGCTTAGGAAGAATAGGTTCTAAAGCCTCTATAGCACGTTTGTATTCGCCATCATAATAACAACATACTCCCATGTATGCTTGAAAGCGAGGGTTAAGCTTGTATTTCTTATCAAGTTTAGAGAACCATATCAGTGCCTCATGATACTTGCCGCTTTGGAAGTATTCAACAGCTCTTGAAAGTTTTTCAGCATCAGTATAATCTGATGTATTCTCTAAAATAGCGGCATATGCGCCACTATGTCTGTGAGCAATACATGGGAGAGAGATGAAACATACCAATAAAAAAATCGTGATTCTTTTTGATATATTCATGTTATGAGTTATTCTGTATAGAAATCAATCAGTTCGTTGATTGCTTTTTGACAAGCAGCACAGAAGTTGGGGTTGGCATTGCTTCGCATACGACAATCTAACGAAGGTCGATATACACCTTTTAGACTATAACCTGCACCTTCATACACACCGATAGAATGTGTATTGACAATCTTTTTTTTGTTATTTGTCTTTTTGCCCAAGTCTGTTGGGGTAGGGATAGGAGTTGCTGGCGCAATAAGGCTTTCCCATTTATCATGGAAATTAACGAGTGTGGTGATATTCTTTTCCCAAGGCTCTACGTCATGTGGATACATCGGTAGGGCTTCTTGCTCGTAAGCATATTCGTCTGCCAATCCAGCGAAGCTATGACCGAACTCATGTACAACGACCTGCTTGTAAAGTGGATGGTGCGTCATGCTAAGGTTGTAAGAATTCAGTATGCCACCGCCTCCGTATTCCGAAGTGTTTACCAGCACAATGATGTGTTCGTATGGAGTTCCGGCAAGCGCATCGTGTAAATTCTTCTGATTGAGGGTTGTTAGATAGCGATTGGAGTAGAATGTATCAAAATGACTGCCTAAAACCGTCTTCTTCCATACTCCTTGCGAAGGTATGCTTGTTCCAGTATCCATTGATACCGACTTTACAGCAATGATATTAAAGCGGTTACGCTTTGTCTTGAATGGTTCATGCTCGAAAAGGGCTTCTGTTGCAATGCGAGCATCCTCTAAGAATATAGGCATTTCCTCTGCTGTATATCCTTCGGCAACGTATGCGATATGAATACATTTTGTGGTATCCTCAGCTGTCTGTAATGTGGCGTAAGGCGTTACATAGCTAAAGCCAGTATGACGAATTAAAATGTCATTCGGGGCTATAACATGTGTCATTGATGTGACTATTTCGTGACGATTATTGCGTAAATCGACAGTTACATCTACAATGTCTTTCGGCATTGGTACAAGAAAAACATTCTCAAACGACTTGCTTATAGTCTTCGCCTCATCGTATGTTAACCATTCTTGGAACAATGTTGAGAAAGAGTTGATGTATATAATTTCCTTTGTGTGATGGTTCCGCACGGTAATCTGTCCATTTCCTTGGACTGGAAGAATATTTAAATTGTTTTTTTTGCCATACCAACGAGGCATTAAGTTGCACTTGTCAAGTGAAATTTGCTGCGATTGAGCGTTTCCGGAGAATATATAATCAATGCGTAATGTACTATCGCAGAAATGTTCATTAAAGTCTACCGACTTGTTTTGTGCCTTGCCTGATATAATAGCACATATGCAAATCATGAATATTATTAGTCTAAATATGTTCTTCATATTCAATTCATATTGTTTTAAACCTATTTGTCAAAATGTTTCATTAGCTTTACGATGTAATCTCTTGTCCAATCGCTTTCATGAAAACGTTGATTGTCATACTTCAGTAAATCTATGTCCATCGCTATTTTTCCCTCGTTGCGTAAGAACTTTGTGTTGCCACATTGGGTTTCTATCTGCTTTAATATAGAAACAAGTTGTTCGACTCCCTTCTCAGTGGAACCAAAAACAAGGAAGTTGAGAAATTTTCCATTGCTTTTGATTTCTCCTATGGGTTCGGTAAGTAGATTTTCTGAGAATTGTATTTCATTTATTTCCTCTGTAAGTTTTTCTTTCACGAGTTTCGCGTTCTGCTCGTAGTTAAAATTTGTGCCTACTGATAATATTATTTTGTGCATATTATAAGCGTCTTCTAAATTCTGCGCAGACAATAGATGTGGCTATTGCTACATTCAAACTGTCTGCCGTCTCGCGACCTTTAGGATAATTCGGTATGCGCAAAGCGCGATTTATAAGTTGGCGAATGGCTGGCGAAATGCCTTTTCCTTCATTTCCCATTACAATCAAACCGGTGTCAGAAAGCTCCTGTTCGTAGAGGTTTTCGCCTTCAAGAAGGGTCCCATATATGGGGAAGTTGACAGGGAGTGAATTGAACAACTCTGAAAGATACATATATGTTACATTCACACGCGCTATGCTACCCATTGTTGCCTGGACAACTTTGGGGTTGTAAACATCTGCGGTGTCGCGGCTGCAGATTATATTTTCAATGCCGAACCAATCGGCAATACGAATAATAGTTCCAAGATTACCAGGATCCTGCACTCCATCAAGCACAATAGTTAGTTTGCTTGTAAGCATGGTTGTATTAACAGGAGTCTTGAGTTTCTTAAAAACGCCTAATACTTGTTGCGGATGACATAAGAAGCTTGCTTTAGCGAGCTCTTCGGTAGTAACTTCGATAATCTCACAATTTGCAGATGCAGACACTTTCTTGCCATCACCATTGAGCCATTCGGATGTTGCAACGAGTAATGTCAAATTAGATGGATGGCTTGCAAAAATGTCACCAACAACCTTTGGGCCTTCGGCAACAAAGACACCTTCTACGTCACGAGATTTCTTTGTATTAAGCGAATGTAAATATTTTATTTTATTTTTACTTAACATCTTCTTAATTAAAACTATCAAAATACGTTATGAATTCTATCTTTGAGTAAAAGACCTTGCAAAGGTAGTAATATTTATCGTTTTTTTTGTACCTTTGCAAGGTTTTTCAAGCATATTGTGTATTAATTAAGTACTTAATAAAGATGTTGTCTAAGGTAAAGTATAAGTTCGTTTTACTAACATTTGGGATGGTGTGTGTATTGGCCCTTATCTCGTCATGTTCATCAACGAAATTTATTACTGAAGACAATTGTCTTTTGAAAAGTTGTGCAATTAATTGTGAGGACCAGTCTTTCAATACAAAATCACTCGAATCATATTACGCGCAACGTCCAAACTCTAAATGGTTTTCTCTGATGAAACTTCCATTGGGAATATATAATATGTCTGGACGTGATTCAACAAAGTGGATAAACCGTACATTAAGAAGAATAGGGGAGGAACCTGTTGTTTTTGACTCAGTAAAAACAAAAAAGTCTTGCGATAATATGATTTCTGCAATGAAATCAATGGGCTACTTAAAAGCCAATGCATCTTATACAGTTGCGAAAAAAAATAAAAGAGCAATAGTTAACTATGAAGTAAATCCGGGTACATTATATTTTATAGATTCTGTCAAGTATGTGATTGAAGATGAGACACTTTTACCTTTATTAGAATCAAAAGCAATAAAAGGAAAAATGTTAAAGAAAGGTTTGCCATTTTCAACATCAAATCTTGATGCTGAACGCAAGCGCATCGCCCAATACCTTCTTAATAATGGCTATTATAAGTTCAATAAGGATTTCATACACTATGTGGTTGATACAATAGGGAAAAGCAATAGGGTAGACGTGGAACTTCACCTTATAAAGTATCGAAGTTCTAACAATAGTCCAGAAACGCCACATAAACACTATAGTATAAATAATATTTATTTTCGCTCTGGAGATGGCAAGAAATTGCCATTGCGCAGTCGTGTACTTGTTAATAATGTAGCGATAACCTCAAATTCGCAGTTTTGCTCAGAAGATGTTCAAAATACTTACAATAATTTTGCACGTCTTCAGGCCGTGCGTTTCACAAATATTCACTTCGAAGAATTACCCGATACAAACTTGTTGGATTGTAATATACAAATTAGTACAAGAAAACCCAACTCTATATCATTTCAACCAGAAGGAACTAATACAGCCGGTGATTTTGGTGCAGCAGCTTCGTTAACATACACTAATAACAATCTGTTTCGAGGAAGTGAAACGTTCAGTGTGCATTTGCGCGGTGCCTATGAAGCAATCAAGGGACTCGAAGGCTATCAAAATGAAAATTATATAGAGTATAATGTTGAAACCAAACTGGCTTTTCCACGCATTATTGCGCCATTTCTTTCAGATGGATTTCGTAAAAGAAATCGCATGAAATCAGAGCTGCTATTTAGCTATAATCTACAGAATAGACCCGAATTTCATCGGCGCGTCCTTACTGCAGCATGGCGATACCATTGGAGTATGAGCAAAAAGAAATCATCATTCAGATACGATTTCTTAGACATCAACTATGTCTACATGCCTTGGATATCTGCAACATTTAAGAAGGAGTATCTCGATGACGTTTCAAATAGAAATGCTATACTTCGGTATAATTACGAGGATATATTCATTCTACGTACTGGTTTGAATTACTCGTTTAGTGATTCTAAGAATGCATTGAGATCAAACATAGAGGTTGGTGGCAACTTACTATATGCCATCTCAAATTTGTTTGGAGAAAAACGTAATGCTCAAAACCAATATACGCTTTTCAAAATTGCTTATGCACAGTATGTTAAAGGCGATTTCGATTATACTCGTCTTGTAAAAATCGATACAAAGAATACACTTGCATTACATTTTGGTCTTGGTATTGCATATCCATATGGAAATAGTACTATTCTTCCATTTGAAAAACGCTACTTTTCTGGAGGTGCAAATTCTGTAAGAGGTTGGAATGTTCGAGCTCTTGGCCCTGGAAAATTCAAAGGAAAGGATGGACGTATTGATTTCATTAATCAGACTGGTGATATGAAACTTGATATGAATATGGAATTGCGTACATTTCTATTTTGGAAGTTCAACTGTGCATTCTTTGTAGACGCTGGCAATATATGGACTCTAAAGGATTACAAAGATCAACCTGGAGGTCAATTCAGATTCAACGAGTTCTACAAACAAATCGCAGTTGGATATGGTTTAGGTTTGCGCCTAAATCTCGATTACTTCATTATGCGTATCGACTTCGGTATGAAAGCCGTAAACCCAGCTTATGATACACGCAAAGAACACTTTCCAATAACAAATCCACACTGGAATGATATGACTTTCCATTTTGCTGTTGGTATGCCTTTCTAATCAAAAATGATATATCAACAGCAAAATGAAAACAAAGTCGAAATTAAAGATGGAGTATTCTTTTGATTAGGCGGTAGTTTTCAATTGTAATACAAATAATTAGTTATTTATCATAATGTCCATTATGGCTTATTTGTGTTAGTACCCAAGAATGTCAATTTGTAACAACCACAATGATAGTTTTTCAATAATATTTTGTACTTTTGAAATCAATATCAAGAGTCTTGATAGTTGGTATAAATTAATCAAAAATGCAATACAATCGTAAGGTAATACATATAGATATGGATTGTTTTTATGCAGCAGTTGAATGTCTTGACAATCCTGCGCTTTTGGGTGTGCCTGTTATTGTTGGGCACGACTCAGAACGAGGTGTTGTGTCTACAGCCAGTTATGAAGCGCGTCGTTATGGTGTACATTCTGCACAATCCATACGTATGGCTAAGCGGTTGTGTTCAGATTTGCATATTGTAGAACCGCATTTTGAGCGTTACAAGGAAATCTCAGATGCAATTCATAAAATTTTTCAGAGGTATACTGATCTGATTGAACCAATCTCACTTGACGAAGCATTTCTTGATGTCACAGAGAATAAGAAAAATATAGAACTTGCAATTGATATAGCTAAGGAAATAAAGTTCGCAATTTGTAAAGAAATTGGGCTTACGGCTTCTGCCGGTGTTTCATATTGCAAATTACTCGCAAAAATAGCATCTGATTATAATAAGCCAGATGGACTTTGTGTTATACATCCAGACAATGCGATAACGTTTCTTGACAAATTGAAGGTTGAAGACTTGTGGCTTGTTGGTCATAAGACAGCCCTTGAGCTACATTCGCTTGGTATCTTTACAGTCAAACAATTGCGTGGTCAATCGCTTACTACTTTAACACGTCTTTTTGGGAAGCGTGGACAACAATTCTATAACTATGCTCGTGGCATAGATGATAGTCCGATAGAAGTTCGTAATGTGAGAAAATCAATGAGTTGTGAAAATACTTTTATGCAAGATCTTTCAATACGTTCTAATGTCATTATTGAGTTATATCATATAACTATTGAACTTGTTAATCGTTTGTCTGAAAGCGGTTTTGTAGGACACACACTTACACTAAAAGTAAAGTATGCTGATTTCACGCAAGTCACGAGAAGTGTAACCCACACTACCCCACTCTTGACGAAACATGAGATACTGCCATTAGCAAAAAAACTTCTTGCTAAAATTGAATTTAATGCCTTACACCCAATAAGGTTAATGGGACTTGGTGTAAGTAGTGGAGATGAAAAGTCAAAAGAAGAAAAGGAACCAAAAATACACTATGAAGAACCAATGCTTCCTTTTACTTAATAACAATAGAAAAAGGGCAACTCAATATCACTATTGGATTGCCCTAACACATATTATTATATTGCTAAATTAGCATACCTTGTGCGAACCGTCGCTAATAACAACGTCGATAACCTTAGGCTCCTTGCCATATTTTGCAGAGTACTTTGCCTTAGCATCAGCGATGAACTGATCGTAAAGCTCTTCCTTAACGAGGTTGATTGTACAACCACCGAATCCACCACCCATGATGCGGCTACCGGTTACGCCGTTTTCCTTAGCGATGTCATTGAGGAAGTCGAGCTCTTCGCATGAAACCTCATACTCCTTGCTCAGGCCCTCGTGTGTTTCGTACATTTTCTTGCCTACAGTCTCGTAGTCACCTGCGTTAAGAGCTTCGCAGACGGCAAGTACACGATCTTTCTCGCCAAGTACGAAGTGTGCGCGCTTGTAGTCTTCCTCGCCTACTTCTGCCTTAACCTCCTCAAGTTGCTCCCATGTGCAGTCGCGCAGAGTCTCGAAATGAGCCTCCGGATGTTTTGCTGCGATATGCTTAACAACATTCTCGCAAGAGTTGCGACGATCGTTGTATGGAGAACCTGCAAGTTCGTGCTTTACGCAAGAATTCAGAAGAACGAGCTTGTAGCCAACTGGCTTGAAGGGGAAATATTCGAACTCGCGGCTGCGGCAGTCGAGACGCATGAGGCAACCTTCTTTACCGAATACACTTGCAAACTGGTCCATGATACCGCAGTTTACACCACAGTAGTTGTGCTCTGTAGCCTGACCTGCGAGAGCCATATCCCACTTACTTACCTTGTTATCGCCGAAGAGATCGTTGATAGCAAAAGCGAAGCAGCTCTCGAGAGCAGCAGAAGAAGACATACCAGCACCGAGAGGAACGTCACCAGCAAACGCTGTATTGAAGCCCTTCACGTCAACACCGAGTTTACGCATCTCCTGAACAACGCCATAGATGTAGCGTGCCCAACTTGCGCGTGGTCCTTGAGGATCATCAACTTTGAACTCTACACGGTCCTTGAGGTCGATTGAGTAACACATAACAGTGTTTGTGCCATTCGGGCGAAGCTCTGCCATAATACCCTTGTCCACAGCACCAGGGAATACGAAACCTCCGTTATAGTCAGTGTGCTCACCAATGAGATTGATACGACCTGGTGACTGATAAATATTTCCTGTCTTACCGTCGAAGTGCTTAATGAAGCGACTTCTTACAAATTCGATATCCATAATTAATAAGGTTTTAGTTATAAATGTTTTATTAGTGCAAAAAGGCTTGCCCGCAAGAGCAAGCCCTTATATATTCAATATGATTATTCTACAGGAATGTCTGTATTGACATTCTTTGAGCCCCAAAGAGCGTAGTAGAAAATGTATGCAGCAGCAAGAAGTACTACTACGAAACTTGTCATGTAGTCATGCGTGAAGTCAATAACAAAGCCCTGAATACCAATCATAACTGCGAAGCCTGCAACCATCATCATGAAAGCGCCTGAAGCCTTTGCTGTGTATTTGCCAAGACCTTCGGTAGCAAGGTTGAAGATACCACCCCACATCACAGATGCACAGAAACCAACGAGCATAATTGCAAAGATACCAACAGGTATCTCACCCCATTTCAGACTGAGTGTTGTGTAGTCAATACCCGGGAAACTAATAGTCTGTTCAACGGGGAGCATGATACCCAATGCAACAAGTACCATTGCAACGAAGCTAACGGTAGCAATCATTGTCTTAGCAGAAACCTTACCACCAATCATACCGCCTACGAAACGTCCGATCAGCATGAAGATAAAGTAAACAGCACTAAGAGTACCAACGTAACCTGCATCCATAGCAAGACCTGGGTTTACTGCATCCTTAGCTGAAGTAAGGTAAGCAAGAATGTATGTTGGAGGACAAACCTCCACAGCACCATAGATTGCAATTGCAAGCATACCAAGCTTGAAGTGACGGAACGAGAAGCAGCTATATTTGTCGTCTGCCAATGTGTCTGCCTTAGGCTGTTCTGGCTCCTGAATCTTTGTGAAGAAAATAACAACGAGTGCGAAAACAAAGATTGCAAGTGCAATCATCAACGCTGGAGTCGCAGCTGAAACCTTAGCAGTACTTGCATCGCCAATAAGTGCACCCATAAGGATGTAAACACAAACGGCTGCAGCCGAATTAAATACGCCACCAATCTGAACCAATTGGTTACCAGTGTTGCCACCACCACCAAGAAGGTTGAGCATTGGGTTTACAACGGTGTTGAGCATACACATGCAAAGACCAGAAATGAAAGCACCAATAAGGTAAACAACGAAGCCCATAGAGCCACTGAGCCACTGGATAAGAAGTCCAACAATACCTACAATAAGAGCGAGGAGGGCTGTCTTCTTGTAGCCAAACTTCTGAATAAGAAGACCTGCTGGGATACCCATAAGGAAGTAAGCGCCAAAGTTGCCATAGTTGCCTACCTGTGCAAGAGTATCAGATACACTAAAGTTGTTTTTCAGAATGACAGCCATTGGTGAGCAAAGGTTGGTCACAAAGGCAATCATAGCAAAGAGGAAAATCATTGCAATGATAGCAACGAAGTTACCTTTTTTTGTTGTGGAATTTCCCATTGTTTTTTTTGTTGTTTTAGTTATTTTTTTATTGATTAGTACATTCAACAAAGTTGCGGAGGGGTGATTCCTCCGCATTATTTTATGCAGTGTAGCGGAGGCGTGCAACCTCCGCTACATAGTTTGTCTACTTTTCTACTCCGAACTTATACACTGTCTTTTGTGTATACTGTTCACCAGGATTCAAAACCACTGATGGGAAGTAAGGATGGTTCGGTGAATCTGGGAAGTGCTGTGCTTCAAAGCAGATAGCACTGCGACGTGGGAATGTAGCACCGTTCTGTCCCTTATATCCGTCAGCCCAGTTGTCGCTGTAAACCTGAACACCTGGCTCTGTGGTATACACCTCCATTGTTCTGCCACTTACCGGCTCCTTGATACGTGCTGCAAAGCTGAGTTCGCCCTCTTCCTTCTTGTTGAGCACGAAGCAATGGTCATAACCTGCACCATTCTTGATTTGTTCGTGGTCGGCATCAATATCCTGACCTACAGTCTTCGGCGTACGGAAGTCGAACGGTGTACCCTTTACGAAACGTACCTCACCGGTTGGGATAGAAGTCTCGTCAATCGGCAGATAGTAGTCTGCATTGATCTCGCACTCCAGATTTTCGATAGAAGGAGTTGGATTTGCAATGCCTGCGAGAGAGAAAAATCCATGACTTGTTAGGTTTACAACAGTCTTCTTATTTGTTGTAGCCATATATTCAATAACAAGTTCGTTGTCGTCAGTGAACGAGTATTCAACTGTTACTTTCATCTCGCCCGAGAAACCTTCTTCACCATAAGGACTTACGTACTTCAGTACGAGTGTGTGCTCGTTCATCTGAAGTGCTTCCCATACTTTTGCGTTGAAGCCTTTCAAGCCACCATGTAAACAGTTTGGACCGTTGTTAATAGGCAACTGATATTCCTTGCCATGAAGCTGAAAACGTCCCTTGCAGATACGATTGCCATAACGTCCTACAAGTGTAGACAAATAAGGTTCGGGAGAATTTATAACGTCTTGAATGTTGTCATGGCCCTGAATCACATTAGCTCTATTGCCATTCTTATCTGGAACCATAATTGCAACGAGTGCACCACCATAATTAGTAATAGCAACCTCATTGCCTTGATTGTTTTTCAAGATATAAAGGTCGGTCTCTTTACCGCCTACTGTAGTCTGAAAATCGCTTCTCTTCAGACCGCAGATATTTTCTGTTTCGGTTGTGTTAATCATAAATTAAGTTTTTAGTTACTTATATAGTATGCAAAGTAACCAAAAAAAAATGTAACATACAAAAGAAAGCACCAAAATTACTTGGTGCTTTCCGTTAAAAACAATTAATTGTTATTTTCTAAATATGTAAGAAGGTCAGCAACCACATAACTGCTACCTCCGATGAAGATAAAATCTTCTGGCGAAGCCTCATTGCAAGCTACGTTATACGCAGCTTCAACACTGTTGTAGCATGTGCCGTGAAGACCGCATTCCTCTCCTATCTTTTGTATTTTATCCTCTGTGATGGCTCGATGTGTTGTTGCTTTGCAGAAATAGTAGACTGCATCTTTCGGTAGCATAGCCATGACATGACTTACGTCTTTGTCGTCCACCATTCCGAAAACAATACGCTTTGTCTTACCCTTCTGTCTAACAATCTGTTGACAAAGGTAGTTCCAACCAGCTACGTTATGTCCCGTATCACAAATGGTGAGCGGAGTTTTGCACAATGTCTGCCAGCGACCAAGAAGTCCAGTTGACTCACATACATTAGCAAAACCTGCAGTAACGCAATCGGTATTTTTAATAATTCCAAGCTTGCGTAATTGGTTGACAGCGTTGAGTACTGTATTGGTGTTCTTCTGTTGGTAATCGCCACATAATTCGCCTTTAATAATGCCGTATGTCTTTGTTTTATAACGCATAACGTCATTTTCTTCAAGCGAATATCCAAGCACCTCTTTGCTGTCTTCTGCGAAGATAATGGGGGCATTTACTGCTTTCGCCTTAGCTTCAAACACCTCGCGTGTCTCATCACAGCACTCCCCTATCACAACTGTCACATTAGGCTTTATGATGCCTGCCTTCTCTGCGGCTATCTTTGCCAGGGTGTTGCCAAGAAACTGAGTGTGGTCGAAACTGATATTTGTTATGACAGATAGAAGCGGCGTGATGATATTGGTGCAATCGAGCCTACCTCCCAAGCCAACTTCAATGACTGCAATATCAACCTCTTTCTCTGCGAAATATTTGAAAGCAAGTGCGGTTGTGAGTTCAAAGAAAGACGGATGTAATGGTTCAAAGAAGTCACGCTCTTGCTCAACAAAGTCTACAACATATTGCTCATCAATGCACTTGCCGTTTATACGGATACGTTCGCGAAAATCTACAAGATGCGGAGAAGTGTAAAGTCCGACTTTGTAGCCAGCCGACTGAAGTATGGCTGCCAAGGTATGCGAGCAGGAACCTTTTCCGTTAGTTCCTGCCACGTGTATAGTCTTGAACTTGCGGTGAGGATGGTCGAAATGGCGATCAAGCTTCTCCGTATTGAACAAGCCCTCCTTATAAGCAGAAGCCCCCACCTTTTCAAAGACGGGGGTCGAATTAAATAGATATTCTATCGTTTCCTGATAATTCATTTCTGTGAGGTCAACTCGTTGGTTATTAGTTGAAATAATTCTTGAAGCGTTCGAAGATAGACTTCTTTGTCTCCTTATCGCCCTTGAAGTTATCGCTTCCCACGAACGACTCAACAGCCTTCTTCTCATCTTTCGACAGGGTCTTCGGAACATATACGCTGATGTTTACAACGAGATCGCCTGTGCCCGTGCCATAGCCTTGAACAGAAGGCAGACCCTTGCCGCGCAAACGGAGCGTCTTACCAGGTTGTGTGCCCGGTTCAATCTTTATCTTAACCTTTGAGCCGTCGATAGTAGGTATCTCTACGTTGCCTCCAAGTACTGCTGTAGGGAAGTCGAGCAACAAATTGTAAATCACGTCGTTGCCATCGCGTACAAATGTGTCATTAGGCTCCTCTGAGATGTACACCTGAATGTCGCCATTGATGCCATTATGCTGTCCGGCACTACCCTTGCCCGGAACGTTTACTACCATTCCTTCTGCTACACCTGCTGGTATCTTGATTTCGACAACCTCTTCACCTTTTACGATGCCCGTGCCGCCACATTCCTTGCACTTATTCTTGATGACAGTACCTTCACCGTGACAAGTAGGACACTCCGACTGGGTTTGCATCATGCCAAGCATAGTGCGGACGGTGCGAGTAACAACACCGCTACCGTGACAAGTAGGACATGTTTCGCTTGCACTACCATTCTCAGCACCCGAACCATTACAATGTGTACATGTAACGTCCTTCTTCACCTTGAATTTCTTTGTAGTTCCGGTAGCTATCTCCTGCAGAGAGAGTGTCACCTTTATTCGCAAATCGGCACCGCGGTACTGTGGTTTCTGACGTTGACCGCCACCACCGAATCCGCCAAAACCACCGAATCCACCACCATGTCCGCCGAACACATCGCCGAACATAGAGAAGATATCGTCCATAGAGAAACCACCTGCGCCACCGAATCCGCCGCCACCGAATCCGCCACCAGGAGCATCAAAGCCGAACTGGTCGTATTGCTGGCGTTTCTGAGGATCGTGAAGTACGTCGTAAGCTTCAGCAGCTTCCTTGAACTTCTCCTCAGCCTCTGTATTGCCTGGGTTACGGTCGGGGTGATATTTGATAGCTATCTTTCGATATGCCTTCTTGATTTCGTCGTCTGTGGCGGTCTTGCTGACGCCAAGCACTTCATAATAGTCTCTCTTTGCCATTATATATTAATGTATAAGTGGTTTTAATTACTGTCCTACTGCTACCTTCGCGTGACGAATAACCTTATCATTGAGCTGATAGCCCGTCTGAACGCAGTCGATAACTTTACCCTTTTTGTCATCGCCCATACCCGGAACCATTGCAACGGCTTCGTGAAAGTCGACATCGAAGTCCTTTCCTTCTGTCTCAATTTTTCTTACGCCGAGCGATTCGAGCGTCTTGTTAAACTTGTTGAAAATAATCTGCACGCCTTCCTTGATAGCATTTACGTCTTCCGTTTTGTCAGCAATGGCGCGTTCGAAGTCGTCAAGAATCGGCAGGAAAGCACAAACAGCCTTCTCGCTACCATTGAGCAGAAGCTCCGCCTTTTCCTTGAGTGTACGCTTGCGATAGTTGTCAAATTCTGCAACTGCACGCAGATACTTGTCTTTGTACTGCTCTACTTCTTTCTTGGCTGCTTCAAGCTGCTCCTCTACTGTGAGTTCCGTTGTCTTCTCTTCTGCCGAATTGTCAGTGTTTGCAGATGTGTCTTCTGTATTGTCATCAGAAATCACATTGTTTTCAACGTTCTCATCATTGATTTCGATGTTATTCCCTGTATTTTCGTTATTTTTCATATTATATTAAACTTTAGTATTTATATGTTATTTAGCAAATACCTTGCCAATTTGTGTTTCACGAAAAAAATAGAGACAACATAGACATAAATTGTATATGCTGTCTCTATTGCTATGTCGTTTAAACTATTTAATGTTAATCGAATTAACCTTTTGCGTACATTTTAGCTTTCAGCTCCTTTATCTCCTCGTTGTAAATGTAATCATCGTAATCCATGAGTTTATCGATAGTGCCGTTTGGCGTAAGCTCTATGATACGATTTGCTACAGTCTGAATAAATTCGTGGTCATGGCTTGAGAACAAAATGTTGCCTTTGAAACCAACGAGGTTGTTATTAAACGCCTGAATGCTCTCGAGGTCGAGGTGGTTGGTTGGCGTGTCAAGGATCAGACAGTTAGCATTCTTTAGCTGCATACGTGCAATCATACAACGCATACGCTCGCCTCCAGAGAGTACGTTCACCTTCTTCAGTACCTCTTCGCCAGAGAAGAGCATGCGTCCGAGGAAGCCCTTCATTACGACTTCGTTACCCGGACCATACTGCGAGAGCCAGTCGACAAGGTTCTTGTCGTTTTGGAAGAATTCTGTATTGTCGAGTGGCAAGTAGGCTGTTGTGATTGTCACGCCCCACTTGAATGTTCCTGCTGTAGCTTCACGATTGCCATTAATTATCTCGAAGAGCGCAGTCATTGCCTTTGGGTTATGGCTGAGGAACACAACCTTCTCTCCCTTTTCTATGTTGAAGCTTACGTTGTCAAAGAGTACTGTACCGTCATCATCAACTGCCTTCAAGCCCTCAACCTCAAGAATCTGGTTGCCTGGTTCGCGCTCCATCTGGAAGATAATGCCTGGGTACTTGCGGCTTGATGGACGAATTTCCTCGACATTGAGCTTCTCAAGCATCTTCTTACGCGATGTTGTCTGCTTACTCTTTGCCACGTTTGCAGAGAAACGGCGAATGAACTCCTCAAGTTCCTTGCGCTTCTCCTCTGCCTTCTGGCGTTGGTTCTGTGCCTGACGCAGAGCGAGCTGTGACGACTCGTACCAGAAAGAATAGTTGCCGGCAAACACTGTAACCTTTCCGAAGTCGATATCCACGGTCTGTGTGCTGACTGCATCAAGGAAGTGGCGGTCGTGGCTTACAACGAGCACCGTTTGCTCAACATTGCTCAAATACTCCTCAAGCCACTGTACGGTGTCGAGGTCCAAGTCGTTGGTAGGCTCGTCAAGCAAAAGGTTGTCCGGATTGCCGAAGAGAGCCTTTGCAAGCATCACGCGCACTTTCTCGTTGTTTGACAGTTCGCTCATCTGCTTTTCGTGCAGCGATTCGGGTATACCGAGGTTAGAGAGCATCTGTGCAGCATTGCTTTCTGACTCCCAACCTTCCATCTCTGCAAATTTCAACTCAAGGTCGGCAGCACGTACACCATCCTCCTCGGTCATCTCTGCCTTGCTGTAGAGTTCCTCACGCTCCTTCATGTTCTTCCAGAGAGGTTCGTGACCCATGAGTACGGTATCAAGTACGCGGTATGCGTCGAACTTAAAGTGGTCCTGTTCGAGCACAGAGAGACGCTCACCAGGACCGAGTTCTACAGAACCCTTGTTTGGCTCCAAATCGCCACTGATAGCGCGGAGTAATGTAGACTTACCAGCACCATTTGCACCGATAACTCCGTAAATATTGCCTGGAGTAAACTTCAGATTTACGTCCTTGTAGAGAACTCTCTTACCAAATTGAATAGCGAGATTGCTAACTGTTATCATATTGCCTTTTCTTCTTTATATTGTTTCGAGGTGCAAAGTTACACATTATTTTCTGGATGGGCAAATTTTATGGTTAGCATATCTAAACTATAGTTTGGCAGTAAAAAAGGATAATTGTAGTACTCCCTATGTAGTACTGGAGTAATCTCAATGTAGTACTGGAGTAATCTCGCTACTGTACTGCAGTAATCTCACTACCAGTACTGCAGTAATCCCTATGCCAGTACTGGAACTATCTCTATGTAGCACTAAAAAAAGACCTTGCCAACATAGATTGACAAGGTCTTTTATGATGTTTAATGATTTAAATCATACTCAAGAAGTATTCGTGTACGCGTGTATCATCGTTCAGTTCGGGGTGAAACGATGTAACAAGCTGCTTACCTTGGCGTGCAGCAACGATGTGTCCATCTACCTCTGCCAAAATTTCAGCATCACCCTTAACCTTGCGGATATATGGTGCACGGATGAATGTCATAGGTATGTCCTCGCCTACTCCCTTCATTGGTGCTATGGTATAGAAGCTACCAAGCTGACGACCGTAGGCGTTGCGGAGAACTTCCGTGTCCATAGTAGCGAGCCGAGTTGCAGGCTCGCCTTCAATCTGCTTTGAGAGTAGGATGAGTCCGGCACATGTTCCAAAGACGGGAAGTCCGTCGCTGATGGCGTTACGGATAGGTTCGAGCAAGTGTAGGTCGCTAAGCAATTTTGCTTGCACGGTGCTTTCACCTCCCGGGATTATCAGTCCATCCTTCGGCTGCTCCCAATCTGCAAGTTGTCTTATTTGGAAAGTTTCAACTCCAAGGCGCTGAAGCATTTGTTCGTGCTCCGCGAATGCGCCTTGAAGTGCCAATACTGCAATTCTCATTACTTGCCACGCTCAGCCATGAGCACTTCAATCTCGTGCTCGTTGATACCTACCATAGCTTCACCGAGGTCTTCAGAAAGCTCAGCAAGCTTCTTGGCATCGTTATAGTTAGTTACGGCCTGCACGATAGCAGCAGCACGCTTCTCAGGGTTACCGCTCTTGAAGATGCCAGAACCCACGAATACGCCCTCTGCTCCGAGCTGCATCATAAGAGCGGCATCAGCAGGAGTTGCAACGCCACCAGCAGCAAAGTTTACAACTGGCAATTTGCCGTTTTCGTGTACATACTTAACCAACTCATAAGGAACCTGCAACTGCTTAGCAGCCTCGAAGAGTTCGTCCTCAGCCATTGACTTGAGACGACGCATCTCGCTCTGCATCATACGCATATGGCGTACAGCCTGAACAACATCACCTGTGCCAGGCTCACCCTTTGTACGAATCATTGTGGCACCTTCTGCAATGCGACGAAGAGCTTCGCCAAGATTTTTTGCTCCGCACACAAAAGGAACGGTAAACTTTGTCTTGTCGATGTGGTAAACATCGTCTGCTGGAGAGAGAACCTCACTCTCATCAATATAGTCGATAGCAATAGCCTGAAGTATCTGAGCCTCTGCGAAATGACCAATGCGACATTTTGCCATTACAGGAATAGAAACGGCTTCCTGAATGCCCTTAATCATTTTGGGGTCGCTCATACGTGAAACGCCACCTGCTGCACGAATATCAGCTGGAATACGCTCAAGCGCCATTACAGCACATGCACCTGCAGCCTCTGCGATGCGAGCCTGCTCTGGAGTAGTAACGTCCATAATAACACCGCCCTTAAGCATCTGAGCCAAGTTGCGGTTCAATGTTTGTCTGTTTTCTGTCATAATGTTATTAAGTAAAATGTATTTAGATTATTTTAAATCTTATTCTGAAAGAGTGCTTTATTTCGTCCCAATTTGTGCCGAGCATCACAAATTTACCTATCTGTGAAGTTGAACGCACGTGTTTGCCAATGCACGGACAAGCGTCATAGTCGCCAATTCGCACAATTCGCAAATTCTCTGAGGCATCCTCTGGCAATCGATCAATACTTATATCGTCTGGAATATGATTACGATCTACCACTTCATACTTTACGGGGAGGTCTTCCTCAATGAGTTCATTCATGCGCACTTCAATCTCTTTCTCTTCCTTGCGCGAAGGTTTGTGGTCGAGGATGAAACTGATTTTGCTTTTCTTGCGTTCAATGTGCGCATTGCTCGAGCGCGCGCATCCGAACATTCTCACCATTGTTTGGTTGAGTAGATGTTCTGCCGTGTGGGCAGGTGGGTACTCTTCCTTGTTGTGTGCGTTGAAAATCTCTTCTGTCTCCATACTCAATTGCATTTTAAGTATTACACATTTATACGCATCCACGTCCACGTTGACGGATGTAGTAGAGCCGAAGTGTACTGCCACGTTTGTACCAGAGAGTAAATCTGTAGCCACAACATCCTTGCGCGGAATATGAAGGAAAGTGAAAGCGTGGTCGGGTATATTTACCGTTAGCGATGCCTTCGCTCCGTCGAAGTTTGCAACAACAAACAACAATTCGTTGTTGGCTTTTCGCAAGAAAGCATATTGACGTTCGGCAAGATGTTCGTTGACGTACATCAAATCGAAGAAGTCGCCCTCACTTACAGCCTTCTCTACATTAGCTATGTTGAGCACTTCAGAGTAAAGACGTGAGAGTTCACGCTCTTCATCGGTTGACTCTTTAGACACAAAAGCACGATACAGAGACGGAACAGTCCAATAATCGAATATAGTTGTTCTGCCGTCGCAACCGCTGAATCCTTCTTCGTCCATACCACGCTCGCCATACTCCTGACCTGCATATACCATGAACGGATTCTTGCGCATAAGCACATTTGCAACAAGAGCAGGGTAAGCACGGAATGCATCGCCAGCGAAGTAGTTGCTTGCAATGCGCTGCTCGTCGTGGTTCTCAAGGAAGTAAAGCATATGTTCGTTGATATCGTCCACCCACTGCCATGCTGTGGTGATTTTAGAAGTTGGACAACCATCGCAGATTATGCTACGCATCGTGTCGTACATGCCCACCTTATCATATAGATAGTCGAAGCCTGCAGCCACGTAGTGACGATAATCCATGGGGTTATATACCTCTGCGATAAACAATATGCCAGGGTTGATGGCTTTCACCTTAGCGATAGCCCAACTCCAAAACGCGGTTGGCACCATCTCTGCCATATCGCATCGAAATCCGTCTACTCCTCTTGCTGCCCAAAACAATAGAATGTCAAGCATCTTCTGCCATGTGTTTGGCACCGGCGAGAAATGCTCTGAGCGTCCTCCGGCATCACAATAATCAACACCGTAATTGAGTTTTACGGTTTCATACCAATCGTTCTTGCCAGGATATGCATCGAAGTGATCATTACCTGTTGCTTTTGCAGGGTATTCGGTGTAAGGTTCGGATTCTCCTGCGTAGAGGTCTATGCTTGGGGAGAACTGCTGTCCTACATTATAATAGAAGTTGTTATCAGAGCTAAACCCCATCGACAGGTTGTCTGTTGCTCCGAGGTCAACGATTCCTTCTGGTTTTACAACCGAGTGATATTGACGAGCGACATGGTTAGGCACGAAGTCGATAATTACTTTCATGTTTGCCTTGTGAGTGCGCTCTACGAGTGCGTCGAATTCCGCACTACGCTTATTCACATCTTCTGCAAGGTCGGGGTCTACATCATAATAGTCGGTTATAGCGTATGGCGAGCCTGCTCTACCCTTCACTACAGCAGGATGTTGTCGAGGGATGCCGAACGAAGAATAGTCTGTCATAGAAGCATGGCGAATGATTCCCGTGTACCATACATGGGTGATACCTTTCGCACGAATCTGCTGGAGTACTTCGTCGGAGAAGAAGTTCATCTTTCCACAACCGTTCTCGGCAATCGTACCATTCTGCTTGCACACATTGGTACGATTGCCGAACAATCGTGTAAAAATCTGGTATATTATGATTTTCTGCTGAGCCATGTCAATTAGATGATACCGTGGGCAGCCACAGTCTTATCGATACGACCAATCATTCCCTGAAGAGCCTTACCTGGGCCACACTCTGTGAAGTCGTTTGCTCCTGCCTTAATCATATTCTGTACGCTTGCAGTCCAACGTACACTGCTTGTGAGCTGAGCAATGAGGTTTGCCTGAATCTCAGCAGGGTCGGTGTGTGGCTGTGCGTCCACATTCTGGTATACGGGACACTTCGGCTCAGAGAATGTTGTTGCCTTGATTGCCTTTTCAAGCTCTTCCTTTGCTGGTTGCATCAGCGGAGAGTGGAATGCTCCGCCAACCTTCAGTGGCAGAGCGCGCTTAGCACCTGCAGCCTTCAGTTTCTCGCAGGCAGCGTTGATTGCATCAACATTACCGCTGATAACGAGCTGACCAGGGCAGTTGTAGTTGGCTGCAACAACGATGTTACCATCGGTGCTAACCTCTGCACAAATCTCCTCTATTTTCTCGTCTGGCAAACCGATAACAGCAGCCATTGTACCAGGGGCTGCCTCACAAGCCTTCTGCATTGCAATGGCACGTGCAGAAACCAACTTCACGCCATCCTCAAAGCTCAATGCGCCTGCTGCAACAAGTGCAGAAAGTTCACCAAGCGAATGACCAGCTACCATTGTCGGTGCGAATTCGTCACCAAGACAAAGAGCAGAAATAACGCTATGAAGAAATACTGCAGGTTGTGTAACCTTTGTTTGAGTAAGCTCTTCGTCTGTACCATCAAACATAATATCAGTGATGCGGAAGCCCAGGATTTCATTAGCTTTCTCAAAAAGTTCCTTTGCTTTCTCGTTACTATCGTACAGGTCTTTGCCCATACCTACAAACTGTGATCCTTGTCCAGGAAATACAAATGCTTTCATTCTAATTCTTTTATTTAATATTAATATACTCTTAATAACACACAAAAACCTTCATTCCAAGCAAACTTGATAGTTAAGGTTTGCGCATATTTTATGCAAAGATACAAAAAATGTAACAATCGCTATCGATATTTGATTAATTGTTGCTAAAAAATACTAACTTTGCAGTTGTAAGGCTTTGATGATACCCCATCATCAAGTCAACACCACTTACAAATTAGCATTAAACACTCTACATTTAAATATATGAATATATATAAATTGCGGCACGCCATACTGACACTTCTAATATTTACATTGTCAATTGCACATCTGTCCGCTCAGATTAAATGGAATTCTGCGTATCAAGCATATATCGATCAATATAAAGACCTTGCCATTGAGCAAATGCTGAAATATAACATTCCAGCAAGTATTACTCTGTCGCAAGGTTTATTGGAAAGTGGAGCTGGAAAGAGCTGGCTCACCAAATCGTCAAACAATCATTTCGGTATCAAATGTCATGGTTGGACCGGTCGTCGTGTGTTTCACGATGATGATGCACGCGGAGAGTGCTTTAGAGCTTACGATAATCCCCGACAGAGTTTTGAAGACCATAGCCGTTTTCTTGCTACACAATCACGCTACGCATGCCTGTTTTCTTATTCGCGAACCGATTACAAGAGTTGGGCACGTGGACTGAAGCAGTGTGGCTATGCAACAAATCCTCAGTATGCTTCAAAACTGATACAGATAATTGAGCTCTATCAGTTGAACAAGTTTGACAAAGCTACGAGGTTCGATCAGTTTATGGTTAAACATTCAACGGAGGATGGCTTAGCTCCCGATGGCACATTCCACGTTATAAAAGCATACAACCATAACTATTATATAATAGCCCGTAAAGGCGATACGTTCAAATCGCTTTCAAAAGAACTATGTATTGGTAAACGAAGACTCGCAAAATACAACGAACGTTATTATAAAGACGAGTTAAATCCTGGCGACATTATTTATTTAAAGCGAAAAAGAAAGAAAGCCACAAAGGAATACAAAAATGTGCCACACGTCGTAAAGAACGGCGAAAGCATGTATTCTATAGCTCAAAAGTATGGCATTCGTTTGTCAAGTCTGTATAAGAAGAACGGACTTAGTCCCGACTTTGAGATAAGAGTTGGTGACAGACTTAGAGTTTATTAATGATAGTATCGGTCGTTACGCATACATTACATACATCCATTAACCGATACCAACATCCGCAACGATTGATACGTATATATGTAACAATCGTTGCGGATGTTTTTTACTCATTTTTCATATGTGTCGATTTCTTCTTCAAACAATTTGTCGAATATATCCATTAATGCATTCTTATCGTTTATAATCTCGCGTATCGCTTTAAGTTTATCTGTGTTTGGCGAGTTCGGTAACCACAGACGTATATATCCATGTGTGGAATACTTATGGTCGAGATGCTCAAAGAAGCGTTTCTTTTGTGCTTCTTTATTGTATTCTGGATAATGACTCAACCCATACTGTATCGTACGGCGGAATATGTGTATAGGCTCAAGATCTCTATCGGCTTCGGCTACAATCTTGCCATAAATGCTACGTGGCGCATGTGAGGCTGATGCACGATGGTCTTCCACAGCCTCTTTCATTATACGCAATTGTTCGGGTGAAAACCAACGCTGAAGACGGCGATCTGCCATAAGTATTTTGCCGCTTTGGATGTGGTGTACAGCACGCGGACCCTCAAGTCCAAGGTCGTGATAAGCGGCAATCGTATATGCCATATTGATGTCTGCACCACATTTTAAAGCAAGTTCAAGCGACTGTTTTATTACATGATTGACATGTGACAATCGGTGTGCTTTATCAAAAGAATTATAGCGGGGTAATATATTTTGCTCGACAAACTCCATCAGATCGAGACTTACGTTTCTTCCATTCATGTCTTGAAAACTTTTATTTTAATTGCAAAATTAATCTATTATAGTTAATTTTGCAAGAACATACACAACTAATATCAATAAATAAGATGAACGAATCGAATGTAATAACCAATTCTTTTAAAGCGTGGTTTCTTGCAGCACGCCCGAAAACACTCACGGGGGCTGCTGTACCTGTGATGATAGGCATTGCTGCTGCTATTGCTCAATATGGTGACACAGTACGAGTTGGTGCTGCTGTACTCTGTATGCTCTTTGCTCTCGTGATGCAGATTGATGCCAACTTCATAAATGATTATTTCGACTTTATGAAAGGTACAGACGACGAGAAGCGTCTCGGGCCTAAGCGTGCATGTGCGCAAGGCTGGATTACGGCTGCTGCAATGCGCCTCGGGCTTCTTTACACTACTCTTTTAGCTTGTGCTATCGGTCTTCCACTTATATATTATGGTGGTTGGGAGATGATACTCATAGGTGTAGCTTGCGTCGTATTTTGCTTCCTATACACCATCTCGTTTTCATACATCGGACTTGGTGACGTTCTTGTGCTCGTATTCTTCGGTCTATTACCGGTCTGCATGACGTATTGGCTCGTGTCTCCTCCAACGCCACTTATGTCAATACCTTGGCAGGTGATTACATTGTCCGCAGCTTGTGGCCTGGTTATAGATACACTACTTGTAGTGAACAACTACCGAGACATTGACAACGACAGACGTGCTGGCAAACGCACGCTCATTGTTCGTATTGGCGAGCATGGCGGCTTGACACTCTATGCTATTCTTGGATTTATAAGCACTATTTTGGCGTTAATTGGTATGACATTCCTTAATTGGCAGGATGAGCAATACGCGAAGTTGATTATATTGCTTTATTTGCCATTTCATATTGCGACATTCACGGAGATGCGCCGTATACGAAAAGGTGCAGAACTGAACAAAGTGCTTGGCATGACAGCTCGCAATATGTTGATATATGGCATTCTGGTCACCATTGGATTACTCGTATAAGCACACTCCATTATTCATGTGCATATATTTAATCAATGAGTAGGCAATAAATTCACGTAAATAGCATAAAAAAATTTATAAAAACTTGTAGGATATAACTAAAGTATATACTTTTGCAGCGAAAATTGCGATGGGATAAATATAAACGCCTATCATAACAAGCAAATCAAGTAACAAATAATAAGACTTTAATAATATATGAAACAACAAAAAGCTCTGACACTCAAGACACTAACAAAGAGTAATGTATGGGAAGTTGAAGAAAATGACATCTTCAGAATGTGGGAAACAGCAGAAAAAGAGTCGGATTTCAAAGACAACCGCAATCATTATATGGACGTTATACGTAGTGCCTTTGAAATAGAAGAAATAAAAATAGACAAGCCGGAGGTAATAAAGAAATATGAAGCACGCGACTTTAAGGTCGGAAATATACACTTTGACGACAACGACAACAAAAAATGGGGCATTAAGAAGCGTGCAATCAACCGCATCACAGATCTTACATACGAGAATATACATCATATTTCTGCTGCAAAACTTATTGAAGTTCTTAATCGTAACTTCGGCGGTGGTTGGGATTCGTTGTCGCAGAGCATACAGGATATAATAGAGTCAGGTTTCGATATTAGCACGACAACCTTACCTAAAGATCGTCTGCACAAACCTGGTGGTATGTACGATAAAAAAGTTAATGATGGCTATGAGGTTCTCGAAATAACCAAGGGGCTTTGGGTTGAAGCTATTTTTGCAAAGGCAAAACCAAAAGTAGAAAATCACCATAAGCATGATGACGATAACGACTCTATGAACAATGGATTTGGTGACAACTATGACGAAGATCTTGAAGATGAGAATCCAAGTGAAAACTCTTATGATGATGACGACGATGACGACTTCGATGAGGACAAATTAACAGAGGAGAGCTATCGTACTACATTTGAAACAGAAGAAGATCTCAACCTTGAAGCAGAGGACGTAGTGGATGATGACTATTAATAATCTGCTGCTTCAATAAGTATAAGAAACGATAAAAACATAGCTTATTTGCACTAATGCGTAAAATATTGCACATAACTTTTGGCATTGTGCAAATAAGTATGTACCTTTGCACAAACTTTTTATTATTGTGCAAATGATTGAAATACCAAGTTTTAACGAACTTATAGAAAAGAGTATTATCTCTAATTGGGATAAGGATGCTCTTACCGATTTTAAAGGCGCAACTTTACAGTATCATGATGTAGCTCGCAAGATTGAAAAGCTCCACATTATGTTTGAAAGTAGTGGTGTGCAGCGTGGTGACAAAATTGCGCTCTGCGGACGTAATAGCTCCAATTGGGCTGTAGCTTTCCTCGCAACACTTACCTACGGTGCTGTAGCTGTACCTATTCTTCATGAGTTCACAGCCGATCAGATTCACAACATTGTAAACCATAGTGAAGCAAAGTTGCTCTTCGTTGGTGACTATGTTGCTACAATCATCGACCAAACAAAGATGCCCGACCTTGAAGGCATTATCTACATCCCCGACTATTCGCTCGTAGTGTCTCGTACTGATAAGCTTACTTATGCTCGCGAACATCTTAACGCTATGTTCGGTGAGAAATATCCTAAGTTCTTCCGTAAGGAGCACGTACACTATTACAGAGAGCAAAGCCCTGAGGAGTTGGCACTTATCAACTACACTTCTGGCACTACCGGTTTTTCTAAGGGTGTTATGATTCCGTACCGCGCAATGTGGAGCAACTACGACTTTGCTATGACTGCCGTAGCCAAGCACATTAAGAAGGGCGATAATGTCATCAGTATTCTCCCTATGGCGCACATGTATGGCATGGCGTTCGAATTCCTCTTCGAATTCCTCTTTGGCTGTCACGTGTTCTACCTTACACGCGTTCCTTCTCCGGCTATCATTGCTGCAGCATTCGCAGAAGTAAAACCGGCAATCATCATTGCTGTACCCTTGGTTATCGAGAAGATTATCCGCAAAAAGGTGCTGCCTAAGCTTCAGACCAATCGCATGCGTCTGTTGCTCAACATGCCGTTCGTAAACAAGAAGGTCTTCGAGAAGATTCGCGAGCAGGTAGTAAATGCGTTCGGTGGCAAGTTCTATGAGATTATCGTTGGCGGTGCTGCTTTCAACCAGGAAGTAGAGCAGTTCTTGCAGCGTATTGAATTCCCGTATACTGTTGGTTACGGAGCTACCGAGTGTGCTCCTATTATATGTTATGCAGATTGTCACGACTTTGTTGCAGGTTCGTGCGGCAAGCCCGTTGTACACATGGAGGTTAAGATTGACAGCCCGGATCCGCAGAATGTACCTGGCGAGATTCTTGCTCGTGGTCTTAACGTAATGCTCGGATACTTCAAGAACGAAGAGGCTACAGCACAGACACTCGACGCAGAGGGTTGGTATCATACAGGCGACCTCGGACTTATGGATGCTGATGGCAATGTATTTATTAAGGGACGTTCAAAGAATATGCTTCTGGGCGCATCTGGTCAGAATATCTATCCGGAGGAGATTGAGGATAAGCTCAACTCGCTGAATATGGTTAACGAGTGCATTGTCGTTCAACGTGGCGAGAAACTTGTTGGCCTTGTTTATCCCGACTTCGACGAGGCTGCTACAATGCAGCTCAACGACTCTGACCTTGAGAACATCATGGAGGAGAACCGCCAGGAGCTCAATGCTTCACAACCTCCTTATTGTCGACTTGCTGCAATTGAGATTGTAAAGGAAGAGTTTGAGAAGACCCCGAAGAAGAGTATTAAGCGCTATTTGTACAAGTAAACGCATACAACATTGAAGCATAGCAACATGCTTCTCCATACAAAGAAAAAGGATAATTATGATACGCTGTTTAAATATTACAGCAATCATAATTATCCTTTTTGTTGTTCTATTATCGATTATTTCTTTTCAACTGGAACTGCATACCAATCACCGGTTTCTTTTACGAGCTTACGTCCGAAACTTATCGGATAACCAGGACGTGTTACAGACTGGAGCAACTTGCCGTCTTTCTCCTTCTTTACAGCCATGTCGTTGTACTTGACAATGATACGTGTAGCAAGACGCTTCCAGTTTGCAAGCATCTCGTCTGCCTTTGCGTTGCTGTAGTTGTTCAGGAGTTTCAAAGCTGCAGCCTTGTCTGTCTGATACAAGTCGGCTGCCTGCTTCTCAATCGAAGTCTGATTTGCGAAGTAGCTTGTTTCGAGCGAATCGCGAACTGCCTTAAGTTCCGGGAACAATTGCGAGTAGCGTGGATAGACCATGTTGCTCACCATGTTGCAAAGCCAGAAAGCGTTGTCAGAACTGAATGTAACAGCGTCAGCACCCTTCGTGTTGTAGCATGCAGGCTGAACAGTATTGCCGCAATATACCGGTGTATACGCTACCATGTTTGCATCGTCATTGCCGAACCACAATACGCCACCGATTTCGCGTGGCAACCATGAACGCAACTGCGACACAAATGTGAAAGCAGTCTGCTGCGTAGAGATAGGACGCTCGTTGAAGTATTGTTTACCATCGACAGTGAAAGTCAATGGAGTCGGACGATAAGGCATTTCGTAGATACCGCTACCGATGTTTGTTGTGTCGAGTGCAAGGGCTGTACCCTCATAATGATCGCGCATGCCGTTCTCTACATCAGCCACAGAAAGTTTGCGATTTGGCACTATCCACAAAGGCATATCCTCTGCATCCTTATCCTTGCCTAAAGCCCAAGGCAAATAGCGGTCAAATCCATCAGCATAGTGATTGAAGAAGCTCCAAACACGTGCATCGCAGAAACGACGACCAGAGAAGTCTGGGAATGCGTATGTATTCTTCCAAGAGAACTCAGAATCCTTACCATTGAACCATCCCATCTTACGGGCGTAAGAAATTACGTTCTTCGAGTAAAGCACGTTCTTCTTGTCCTTCATGTTGAACTTGCCAATACGGCTTTGGTTGGCATGAGCGCAAATTGCATCATCGGGTATGCGCAGAGCTACCCAAACAACACCTTTAGAACCAGCACCGGTACCCTGCATCTCCATAATCCAAGCCTCGTTGGGGTCGCAGATAGAGAAAGTCTCACCTTCTGAGTTATAACCATATTTCTCTACAAGCGATGTCATTACACTGATTGCCTCACGTGCAGTCTTTGCGCGTTGCAAAGTTACGTAAATAAGCGATCCGTAATCAAGAATTCCGGTTGAATCGACCATCTCCTCACGACCGCCATACGTGGTCTCGCCGATTGAAAGCTGAAACTCGTTGATATTACCTATAACGTTATAAGTAACTGGCGCTTCCTCAATCTCTCCATGATACACGCCAGAATCCCAATCGTAAATCTGGCGCATTGAGCCCTTGGGGTGAGTGCCAGCAGGATAATGACAGAGATATCCAAACATGCCGTAATCATCTGCATTATAAGACACTAACACAGAACCATCTACACTCGCCTTCTTACCTACAATAAGGTTAGAGCAAGCGAATGCTCCGCTTGAAGCAAGGAGCATTGCTGCTGAAAGAACTAATGATTTCATAGGCTTCGCTAATTTTATTCGCAAGCCTTGAAGCTCATATCAAGTCCCTTAACCGAGTGGGTAAGAGCACCAACAGAGATGAAGTCGACACCACACTCTGCATAGTCGCGAATTGTGTCGAATGTGATACCACCACTCGACTCAGTCTCGAACTTACCACCTACAATATCTACAGCCTTCTTTGTATCTGCAACAGAGAAGTTGTCGAGCATGATACGATTAATGCCACCGCAGTTCATTGCCTCTGCAAGCTCGTCAAAGTTGCGCACCTCAATCTCAATCTTCAGGTCGAGACCTTTCTCCTTAAGATATTCATGGCAACGAGTAATTGCATTGGTGATACCACCACAGAAGTCAATATGATTATCCTTCAAGAGAATCATGTCGAACAAACCGATACGATGGTTCATGCCTCCACCAATCTTCACAGCCTGCTTTTCAAGCATACGCAAGCCTGGAGTTGTCTTGCGTGTGTCAAGCACGTGAGTTTTTGTGCCCTTCAGACGTTCAACATATTTGTTTGTCATTGTTGCAATACCACTCATACGCTGCATGATGTTCAGCATGAGACGCTCTGTTTGTAGCAGAGAACGAACCTTAGCAGTAACAACCATCGCAATGTCACCCTTCTTTACCGGTGTGCCATCGTTGATGAGCACTTCCACCTGCATTGTCGGATCGAACTTTGCAAACACACGTTTTGCCAGTTCTACGCCAGCAAGAATACCATCCTCTTTGATAAGAAGATGCGACTTGCCCATTGCGTTCTCTGGAATGCAACACAATGTAGTGTGGTCACCATCACCTATGTCTTCTGCAAATGCCAAATCGATAAGTCGATCTTCTAATTCGTTTACGCTTAACATAATCTTTAAAATTTTTAATTTGTTATTATATTAATATATTATTGTCTTTAAAAGCCTGCAAGCCAACAGCTGTTTTCTTAATAATGATTGTTCCGCCAAGCCAGATAGTAAACGCAATCTCTTTTTCGAGGTGAAACACTCTCTTCACAACGCCATCCTCTATCTCCACCACTCCATTTGCTATGGAATTGTCATCACTAACAATGTGATGGGCTGCATATAGATTACTCATTGCTTTAAGGATTATTGCTTTTGTTTAAGCATTAATGGTTTCTTTGATTGCAGAATGAGACTGCTATCATTAGTTGTTTTTAGCGAGTCTACTTTGTTGCCGTTCGATTGCTCTGCACGCTTTGTATGCATACGTATCAACTTGATGTTCGTAATAAGCAACATCTTCAACGTTGTCTTTGATGTCAAGTTTTGGTTCTGCGTATTATTGTGCAAGAAGAAACCCTTTATGCTCTTTATCTTTAAACGTCCTGTATTATTTATCTGCAAATGATAGTGGGTGCTTGACATGAGCGAATTGCTTACCACCTCTACCGAATCGTTGCTATATGTTACCGCAAGTAATGCAACACCATCTCGCATTCCATCTTGATAGATAAACTTCGTGTCGAAATCGAGGAATATTCTATCGCCTTCATGGTAGGAAGTATCTGCTTTTATCTCGAATGTCTTACGATTAAAGGCTAAGTATGGTGATAGAATAACGATTGGTAACGACTGCCACACGTTTGTTGTGTCTGAGTTGTTTATAATCTCATCACCTATGCTCAGCTGCGAACCACCATATATAGCCGATTCGTTATTGAGTCGCTCCGCCACTTTATCGTACACATCTTCAAGCAACTTTGTGTGACGAGTATAGTAAACTAAAGACGAATCAAAGTCAGCCTGACTAACCCTGTGTTTCTTTAGAATATATGCTTGATAAGCGCGCATAGCTATAGTGTCGCCAGTTGTATTAACGCTTTGAATACCCTCAGCAATGTGGTAATCGTATATGATATCAGCCATTTTGTTGGGCTGAAGATACTTGTGGGGTATTCCTGGTTTGCAGCTGATGATGCCCAATACGGACATTATAACAATGGCACAATATATAACTCTTTGCATTATGTATGTATATTATTTGTTAGAAAACAAAACTTCCAACTGTTTTCTATAGAATAGTAACAAAGTAACTACACCAACGCTGATACATGCATCAGCGAAGTTGAATACGGGGGAGAAGAATACATATTCAGAACCTCCGACATAAGGCATCCACTCTGGCCATGTGGTCTGAATGATTGGGAAGTAGAACATATCTACAACTTTACCATGAAGGAATGTAGAATATCCCCCACCAAACGGAACAAACTGCGAGACTGTAAATGGTGTTGAAGCATCGAATATCAAGCCATAAAACAAACAGTCGATTAAGTTGCCAGCAGCACCTGCAAGCACCATCGCAATTAATACGATGTATCCGATAGGTGCCTCATTTTTCTTGATTATCTTAGCAAGATAGTAACCAATAAAGCCTATAGCAAAGAGACGGAAGAGGCTGAGTACGAGTTTGTTTATGAATTTCATTCCATAAGCCATTCCGTTGTTTTCTATGAATTCGATATAGAACCAATCTGTCACTCGCTTAGCCTCGCCGAGTGTCATATTGGTCTTCACTTCAATTTTTATTATTTGGTCGATAAGCAGTATAGCTATAACAATAGCTATTGCTATCCATGCTTTAAATGTTTTGTTGTTCCGTATCATTGATTATTAAAAATATGGGAGTGTACCAAGTCCTTGCATACATTATTATATATGCAGTCCTGATACACTCACAATTAGTAGCGACTACTACTTTTTACGTGCATTCTTTGATGCGACACTAAGTGTAGCATGGGGTACAACGCGAAGACGTTCCTTTGGAATGAGTTCGCCTGTCATACGGTCAATACCATAAGTCTTATTCTCCACACGCACCAAAGCAGCCTCCAGTCCCTGGATGAACTTCTGCTGACGATTAGCCATCTGTGCAATCTCTTCTTTTGATTGCGATGCACTACCCTCTTCGAGAGCTTTGTATGTAGGAGATGTATCTTCTATGCCATTGCCATCTGTATTACGCAGCTGCTCCATCATCGAATTAAAATCGCGACGAGCAAGGCGCAACTTTTCGTTAATTATCTCGCGGAACTCTTCAAGTTCCTCGTCCGAGTAACGTGTCTTTTCTGCCATGATTGATAGGGTTTAGTAAGATTGAAAATGTAGTTATTTAAAAGTAAAGTGAGGGCGTGCTTGTGCAACACGCCCTCATGTGTTGATTATCATTAGTTCTTAACGATTTTTACGTTCAGCTTGAAATCGTCGATTTCAACCTCTACGCCGTCGTTTTCAGCTACGTTAATATCAAGAGCAAGAACCTGCGACTTTATGTAATCAGCATAACCTGCGATAGCGTTTTCTATGCGCTCGTTAGGCGAAACTGTTACATGAATACGGTCTGTAATCTCAAGCCCCGACTCCTTGCGGATATTCTGAATGCGTGAGATAAGCTCGCGAGCCATACCCTCGTTGCGGAGTTCGTCGGTAAGCTCAATCTCAAGAGCAACTGTCAGGTTGCCCTCGTTGCTTACGAGCCAGCCCGGGATATCCTCAGAGATAATCTCTACGTCAGCCACCTCGACGGTTACGTCCTGACCCTCAACGTTCACAACGATGCTGCCGTTGTTCTCGAAGAGTGCAATCTGCTCCTGATCGAACGCAGAAACAGCTGCCGCGATGCCCTTCATGAGCTTGCCGAACTTCTTACCCATTGTGCGGAAGTTGCACTTCACCTTCTTCACGAGAACGCCGTTGCCCTCGACGAAGCGAAGCTCCTTAACGTTCACCTCGCTCAGAATCAAGTCCTTCACAGCCTCGATGTGGCGACGCTGCTCCTCGCTTGCTGCCGGAACCATGATAGCCTGCAGCGGCTGACGCACAGCGATGTTCACCTTCTTGCGCAGAGCGTGAATCATAGAAGTGATGGTCTGTGCCATACCCATGCGGCTTTCAAGTTCGCTGTCAATGAGACTCTCATCAGCTACTGGGAACTTAGCTAAGTGAACCGACTCTGTGCCCTCAAGCTCGTTTACGCCGAGGTCGCAGTAGAGCTGATCGGCAAAGAACGGAGCGAACGGAGCGAGCAATTTAGCCACGGTCTTAAGACAAGCATAGAGAGTCTGATAAGCAGCCAACTTGTCCTTAGACATGTCTGTACCCCAGAAACGTTTGCGGTTAAGACGAACGTACCAGTTGCTGAGGTCGTTGTTCACGAAGTCGATGATGAGACGACCGGCGCGTGTCGGGTCGTAGTCCTCCATCTCCTTTGTTACATTCTTCACAAGAGTGTTGAGTACAGAGAGCACCCAACGGTCAATCTCCGGACGCTCTGCAACCGGAACAAGCTCAGCCTTAGCGTCGAACTCGTCAACGTTGGCATAGCCGCTGAAGAATGAGTAAGTATTATATAATGTGCCGAAGAACTTGCGACGCACCTCGTCAACACCCTTCGGGTCATACTTGAGGTTGTCCCACGGCTCAGAGTTAGTCATCATGTAGAAGCGAACAGCGTCAGCACCGTACTCCTCTATCTGGTCGAACGGATTGACAGCGTTGCCCAAGTGTTTAGACATCTTGTTGCCCTTTGCGTCGAGCACAAGACCTGATGATATTACGTTCTTGAACGCAACCGAGTCGAACACCATTGTAGCGATAGCGTGCAATGTGAAGAACCAGCCACGAGTCTGGTCAACGCCCTCGTTGATGAAGTCAGCTGGGAAGAACTTTGGCGGTATAGCCACGCCTTCGTAGTTGCTGTTCACAAGAGCCTTGCGATCGTCCTCTGTGCCACGCGCCATCTCGCCCTCGAACGGATAGTGGAGCTGTGCGTAAGGCATAGAACCAGAGTCGAACCAAACGTCGATGAGGTCGCTCTCGCGGTGCATCGGCTGACCCTCGTCGTTCACGAGTACGATATTGTCTACATACGGACGGTGGAGGTCTACGCGGTCGTAGTTCTCCTTAGAGTAGTCGCCCGGCACGAAGCCGTTGTCCTTAAGCGGGTTAGATGCCATAACGCCAGCAGCTACAGCTTTCTCGATTTCTGCATAAAGCTCTGCGAGCGAACCGATGCACTTCTCGCCGCGCTTGTCGTCGCGCCAGATAGGAAGCGGTGTACCCCAGAAGCGTGAACGCGAAAGGTTCCAATCGTTGAGGTTCTCGAGCCAGTTGCCGAAGCGGCCCGAACCGGTTGATTCCGGCTGCCAGTTGATAGTCTTATTGAGTTCAACCATGCGCTCCTTGCAAGCTGTGTCCTTGATGAACCAGCTATCAAGCGGATAGTAGAGAATCGGCTTGTCGGTACGCCAGCAATGCGGATAGTTGTGCACGTGCTTCTCTGTGCGGAAAGCCTTGCCATCCTGCTTCAGCTCCATGCAGAGCACTACATTGAGGTCCTCAGCCTTGTCGGAAGCCGTCTTGTCCCAAACGCCGTCGGCGTTGAACTTCGGGTCGTAAGCGTTCTTAACATAGTCGCCTGCGTGATGAGCATAGAGCACCTTGTCAACGCAAGCGTTCAGGAAGTTGTTGTCGAGATCCTCAATAGCGTAGAACTTACCCTGGAGGTCAACCATCGGGCGTGTCTCGCCCTTCTTATTAATAAGGTAGAGAGCCGGAATGTTAGCATCCTTAGCCACCTTGGCATCGTCAGCACCGAATGTCGGAGCGATATGTACGATACCCGTACCGTCGTCTGTAGTAACATAGTCGCCGAGGATTACGCGGAAAGCCTCGCTCTCCATCTCAACAAACTTGTCGCGACCGTCTTCTGAAGCGAACACCTTGTCGGCATGAGCGGCAGCATAGTCGAGAACGAAAGCTGGAGCTTGGTCGTCAACCTTCTCGCACGGCTTAACCCACGGCATGAGCTGAGCGTAGTGCAAGCCCTCGAGCTCAGTGCCCTTCATGCGGTCGACGATGCGCCACGGGCAGAGTTTCTTCTCCTTGTCGAACGGCAGCAACTCGCCCTCTGTGCACTCCTGGTCAGCCTTGAGGTACGACTTAACGAGGTTCTCTGCCATAACAAGTGTTGCAGGCTCGCCGCTATAGAGGTTGTATGTCTCAACTGCCACGTAGTCGATCTTCGGACCAACGCAGAGAGCCACGTTTGAAGGCAATGTCCATGGAGTGGTTGTCCAAGCTACGAAGTAAGGCTTACCCCACTTTGTCCACTCTGCCTTCGGATCCTTAATGAGGAACTGAGCGGTTACGGTCAAGTCCTTAACGTCGCGGTAGCAACCAGGCTGATTAAGCTCGTGAGAGCTAAGACCTGTGCCTGCACCCGGAGAATACGGCTGGATAGTGTAACCCTTGAAGAGCAGGCCCTTGTTGTAGAGCTGCTTCAGAAGCCACCACAGAGTCTCTATGTATTTATTGTCGTATGTGATGTACGGATTGTCGAGGTCTACAAAGTATCCCATCTCCTCAGTAAGCTTGCGCCACTCGGCTGTGAACATCATGACGTTCTCGCGGCACTTGTGGTTGTACTCTTCTGTAGAGATATACTTCTCCGAATCCTTGTTGTCAATATCCTTCTTGGTAATGCCAAGCTCCTTCTCTACGCCAAGCTCAACGGGAAGACCATGGGTATCCCAACCAGCCTTGCGTGGCACCTGAAAACCGTTCATTGTCTTATAGCGGTTGAAGGTATCCTTAATTGCACGAGCAAGCACATGGTGGATGCCCGGATGTCCGTTCGCCGAAGGAGGGCCTTCGAAGAAGATAAATTGCGGACAGCCTTCGCGCTCATCGATAGACTTGTGGAAGACATCAAGCTTCATCCACTTGTCTAAAATCTCTTTGTTTGTTTCAACGAGATTGAAACCTTTGTGTTCAACAAATTTGTTCGACATATTTATATGTGTTTTTATATTTTCTATATTTAAGTTGCAAAGATACGCAAAATCGCGCATATTACGAGCAAAGTATATTGCATTTTAATTAAATGTTTGAAAAAAAATGTTCCAACTGCAACTATTATCTTACAATATTATTGATATTCATGGCTCTTAGCGTGATGTTTTAAGCAGGTCAACCTAAACTTTTCGGTAGCTCATACTAAACTTTTGAGTTCGTCAACTTGATGTTTTACAACCGTTCACCGTACGCAATCCAATCGGACGGCGTACGCAATCCAATCAGACATCGAACGCAATCCAATCAGGCGGCGAACGCTACGCGATGCCATGTATTTAGCATTTGCATTGCAAAAAACATGGTTGTAATGCTACAATGCACAATATTTTCAGTAATTTTGCATAGAATAAACAAATCAGTATATATGTCATTAATATTACCGGACGGACTTCCTGCTATAAAGAGTCTGAAAGAAGAAAACATATTTATAGAAAACTGTACTCAAACAGAGGACAGGAGCACACGCAAACTGAGGATAGCTCTTCTCAACATCATGCCGATAAAGGAAACCACCGAGATGGATTTTGCAAGGGTACTCTCCTACTCGCCGCTCAACATAGAATTGACGCTAATGAAGTTGAGAACACACACACCAAAACATGCTTCACCAGAACACATGGAGCGCTTCTACACCTATTTCGACGAACTAAAAGACGAGAAGTTCGACGGATTTATCGTGACGGGCGCGCCGATTGAGCATCTTGAGTTTGAGGACGTTAGTTACTGGAAGGAGCTTTCGGAGATATTCGTTTGGGCAGACACCAACGTGAAAAGCACGCTCTACATCTGCTGGGCGGCACAAGCCGGACTCTACTATCACTACGGAGTACAGAAGCACCTATTGCCTACGAAGAAGTTCGGTATCTTTCGTCAGAAAGTGATGAACCCTACACTGCCTCTGTTCCGCGGTTTCGATGACACGTTCAATATGCCGCACAGTCGCCATACCGAGGTGCGCGCGGAGGAGATACGCATACACTCGGAATTGGACATCGTAGCCGAGTCGGCGGAGAGTGGAACGAGCATCGTATATGCGCACAACGGCAGACAGATATTCATAACCGGACACATGGAGTATGAGCCATACACGCTCGACAAGGAGTATCGTCGCGACAAGGACAAGCGCGATGATGTGGATGTGCCGCAGAACTATTATATTGACGACAATCCGGCAAACAAGCCTAACGTGACTTGGCGTGCGCACGCCAATCTGCTGTTCAACAACTGGATAAACTATTATTTGCTATGAGTAACGGATTAAGAAAGATAGAACTCTTGGCGCCTGCCAAGAATCTCGAATGCGGCATAGCAGCCATCGACCATGGTGCCGATGCCGTATATATCGGTGCAGCCCAGTTCGGTGCTCGCCAGACTGCCGGTAACAGCACGGATGATATTGCCGAACTAACCCGATATGCGCATCAGTTCGGTGCGGCGGTGTACGTCACGGTGAATACTATCGTCTACGAGAAAGAACTGGCTGCCCTGGAGCATCTATTAAAACAGCTTGTAGAGATGGGCGTTGACGCAATACTGGTGCAGGATATGGCTGTACTCGAAATCTACAAGAAGCTGAAGGCAGAATACGTAGCTCGCGGCTACCGTATGCCGGCTCTGCACGCTTCTACGCAGACCGACAACCGTTCAGCCGACAAGGTGAAGTGGCTAAAGGAGAACGGATTCGAGCGCGTGGTATTGGCTCGCGAGTTGTCGTTAGAGGAGATTACGGATATACACAAGGTGCATCCTGATGTGGAGCTTGAGGCGTTCGTGCATGGAGCGTTGTGCGTGAGCTATTCGGGTGCGTGCTATGCTTCGCAGTATTTCTTCAACCGTAGTGCCAACAGAGGCGAGTGCGCGCAGTTCTGCCGTATGGCGTTCGACCTGAAGGATAGTGACGGCGAGACTCTCATCGAGGATAGTTATCTGCTTTCGCTTAAGGATATGTGCCAGCTCGACCGTCTGGGCGATCTGCTCGAAGCGGGTGTCTGCTCGCTAAAGATTGAAGGCAGACTGAAGGATGCCAACTACGTGAAGAATGTGGTGGCTACATATAGCGAGGCACTAAACGCTTACATCGCAAAGCATACAGGCAAGTATTGCCGTTCGTCGTATGGTCGGTGTACCTACACATTCACTCCTGCTTTGGAGAAGACATTCAACCGCGGATTTACGCACTACTTCTTCAACGGACGACAGAAGGATATCTCGTCGTTCAACACACCGAAGGCTATGGGCGAATACGTGGGGTATGTCAAGGAAATTCGCCGTGGGTCGTTCAATGTGGCAGGTACTGCAATGTTCGCCAACGGCGACGGTCTGTGCTTCTTCAACAGACAGAAGAAGTTGGAGGGTTTCCGCGTAAATCGCGTGGAAAACAACCGCCTCTACCCTCTCACTATGCCTAAGAATCTGGAGCCGGGCATGGCACTCTATCGCAATAACGACATCGAGTTTGAGCGTGCCATGCAGGGCAAGACATCTACACGCAAGTTGCAGGTAAGATTCGTCGTGGATGTTGTAGACGGCAAACTTACGTTTACAGCCACGGACGAATGCGGACGCAGCGCAAATGTAGTGCTCAACGAAACTCCAGAAAAGGCTCAGAAGTCGCAGCATGACAATATTGTGAAACAGCTCGAGAAACTCGGCAATACAGTTTGGACTGCTAATGAAATCAGTATCAACAACTCGGCTGATGAATTCTTCATTCCGTCAAGCCGTCTCGCTGCGGTACGCAGAGAATTACTCGAAGCATTGGAGAATACTCCAGTCTCTAACCATACTGATAAGCAAGCGGTTGGTGAAACTGCGACTAATAGCGTAAACGCAAACAATACAGTTTATGCAGATACAATAAATATCGCAAATGTAGCAAACACAACAGCGCAAAACTATTATGCAGCACATGGCGTAAAGAACGCACCAACGGCTTTCGAGTTGAACTCTGACTACAAGGTAGGTAGCACTACGGCCCCCTCTGCCGTACCTCCGCTTATGACGTGTCGCTACTGCCTGCGTTACGCTTTAGGCTATTGCGTGAAGAATGGTGGCAAACGTCCCATATGGCATGAACCACTACATCTTGAAGCAAAGAACGGCATACGTGTGCGCCTTGCATTCAATTGTGCAAAATGTCAGATGGAGGTTTACGCAGAATAGTAACAATCTTAATTGAAAAGGAATTAGTTAATGCACAGATTTGTAAAATTCATATCATTACTGATAACAACGATGGCGTTGGTAGGGTGTTACCATTCTAATCCGAATGGTAAAGTTCTGCCTTCGACTGCTTCATCCTCTACGCAGACACATGAAGTGGCAGGATATAATCTCGACAGTGTAAGCGAGATGCAGAACTTCAACTACGAATTTTACAAGACTCACCACTATGCACAGAACTATAACTTCGTTGTGAGGAAAGACTCCATACATCTGCTCAAGCAACAACCAGAGGAGATGCTGAGCAATATGGAAACCGACTCATTTGCAATAAAGAAGAATTCGCACATCGTGGTGGCTGACATAAAGATACTGAAAGACGACCCAATAGACTCGGTTTGGATTGAAATAGCAAGCGATCAATACGAATTTGGCTGGATACACGAGAGCGAATTACTAAAGTCGGTGGTACCTGACGATCCCATATCACAGTTCATACTGACGTTCTCCGACGTACACCTGCTCATATTCCTCATCATTATCAGTTTGATAGCAGGAGGCTATGTTGTGTATCGCCTGCAACGTCGCAAAGTAAAGGTAGTACATTTCGACGATATCGACTCGTTCTATCCTACCCTGTTGGCAATAACCGTAGCTGCAGCAGCTACGTTCTATTCGAGTATCCAGCTCTTTGCACCCGACACATGGCATTACTTCTACTTCCATCCCACGCTGAACCCATTTGCCTTGTCGCCAATACTCGCTGTGTTCTTGATATCGGTATGGTCAATGATGATAATCCTCATCGCCACCATTGATGATGTCTATCATAAGCTTTCGCCAACAGCAGCCACACTATACCTCTGCCGATTGGCAGCAGTCTGCGCTGCCAACTATATAATATTCAGCATTACCACATTATATTATATAGGATATGTAATATTGGTTGCATATATATATTATGCATTAAGAGTATACGCACGCAACAACTACTTTAAATACGTATGTGGTAATTGTGGAGCAAAGCTACATAAAAAGGGAGAATGTCCAAAATGTGGAGCTATGAATTCATAGCTCCACATTTTAGAATAAGAATGTACCACCAAAGGCAAGTATTACGTATCGTAAGAGTTTTCCTACGGCTATTGTCGTAAAAGCGATAGGTATGTTTGCCTTCATTAGTCCAAGCATAATGGTTATGGCACTTCCAAGAATCGGAAGAAATGCAAATATACCCATGAATGCACCTCTACCACCCATGAAGTGCTCTGCCTTTTTCAGGCTCTCTGCACTAACGTGCAGATATTTTTCAATCCATTCGAGTTTACCTAATCGTCCTACACCATAGTTGAAGTAAGATCCTAACGCATTGCCGATTGTTGCATATATCACGAGCGGAAGCGGCTCAAGACCTGCTGCTTGCAATGCGAGCATAACAGCCTCACTACTGAATGGGAAAAAACTACCCGCTAAGAACGATGCAACTAACATTCCCCAATATCCCCAGTCTATAAGAAAATTTAAAAGAGTGTCCATACGTTGCCTATTGTTATGCCAAGAGTTATTAATATGATTATGTAGAATGAAACATTTGTAACCTTTGTGTTCGTGAGCGCAATATAATGTGCTATCATTGGAGCAGTATTGACAATCAACAATGTCAAGAGAGGCTCTATCAGATTGGGTTGAAGCGCAATAAACACCATCAAACAAAGATTCATAACCGAGAATATCTCGAACAGCATACGCGTGCGGATCTTGTCCTTATAGTTGTTCAAGCGGAAATGTATCATACCTGTAATGGAAAGCAACGCAACGAAACACAGGGTAAATATCTCTGCACGGCTCACTACTTGCCAGTCGGCTAATGGTCCAAATTCAAGTAAGGCTTCAAAATGTGGTACTATCAGTAATGCATTACCTGAAAACACTCCGTAGGCACCGACGAACCAATAGGGCAATATCAGTCCTAAGAGTGAAGCCACAATCATGCGCACATTACCTGCCATAATGTTAGTGAATAACAAAACCCATATAATCGGCACAAAATATAAGGTTTGAACAAATATAACACTCATTGTTCCCAATATCGCAAAGGCATAGAAAATTCTGCCAACAGCCCTCCCCTCCTGATAAATACTGAAGAAGAAAATGTAAAAAGCGATGGCAAGAAGAGAAATAATGCTATTCGCAATATCTTCAAAAAGAAAGAACGCCATGGTCATAAGTACAAGATACGAGCATGAAACCATGCGGCTGAATATACGAATCAGGGCGTTCACATTATTCAACTGGAACATTAGGTAACCTGCAAAACCAAGCAAGGCCACCTGCAACCACCTGCCACCGCCAAACATACCTGACAGTGCACACATGGTTAGTACATAAACAGCGGTTGCAGGGAGCGCAATGCGACTCTCTGCAACCTTATTTTGTAATCTTTTAACGTTCAAATCTAATGAGAATTATAAATCCTGACCGATGTCTCTACGGAAATACTTGTCCGTAAACTCTATCTTCTGTGCTTGAGTGAATGAGTTCTGCAAAGCCTCTGACTTGTCCTTGCCATAAGAACTTACGGCAATAACACGTCCACCGTTTGTCACAACCTTGCCGTTTTGCATCTTTGTGCCTGCGTGGAACACTACAGAGTCTTCAACCTTATCAAGACCAGTTATCTCGTAGCCCTTTGCATAAGCCTGCGGATAGCCACCGCTAACGAGCATTACGCAGACAGCTGCACGTTCGTCGAACTCAATTGCACGCTTGTCGAGATTGCCTTCTGCAACGCCTTCAAACAAGTCGACGATATCGCTCTTCAGACGCAACATTACGGTTTCGGTTTCTGGATCGCCCATTCGGCAGTTGTACTCAATAACCATAGGTTCACCCTCGACATTGATAAGTCCGAAGAAGATGAAGCCCTTGTATTCGATGTTTTCTTCAGCAAGACCCTCTACTGTCGGGCGAATGATGCGATCTTCCACTTTCTGCATCCATTCCTTTGTTGCGAACGGAACCGGAGATACGCTGCCCATACCACCAGTGTTAAGACCCGTATCATGCTCACCGATGCGTTTGTAGTCCTTTGCCTCGGGCAGAATCTTATAGTTCTTACCATCAGTCAAAGCAAACACAGAGCACTCGATGCCGCTAAGAAACTCCTCAATAACGACACGAGCAGAAGCGTTGCCGAACATGCCGCCAAGCATCTCCTTAAACTCCTTCTTTGCCTCTTCGAGGGTTGGAAGAATAAGAACGCCCTTGCCTGCACACAGACCATCTGCCTTAAGAACATAAGGAGCCTTCAATGTCTCAAGAAACTTCAGACCTTCTTCTACTGTTGTGCCGTCGAATGTCTCGTATTTTGCTGTCGGAATGTTGTGGCGCTTCATGAACTGCTTTGCAAAGTCCTTGCTACCTTCCAGAACAGCACCAGCCTTAGACGGACCGATAACCGGAACGTTCTTTGTGCGCTCGTCGTTCTTGAAGTCATCATATACGCCCTTCACCAATGGATCTTCCGGTCCGACAATTACCATGTCTACACCATTCTCCACAACGAAGTTCTTCAAAGCCTCAAAGTCATCGGCTTTAATATCTACATTCTCACCGACATTCTGTGTGCCTGCGTTACCTGGAGCGATAAAGAGTTTCTCCACCTTTGCGCTTTGAGCGATTTTCCAGGCCAATGCGTGCTCACGGCCACCGCTTCCTAACAATAGAACTTTCATTATATAATAATGTTTAATGATTAATGATTCGTGTTTTGTTGAAATTGCAGGAGGGTGTAACGGCAAATAGTTTAAGATGTTTACCGGCCGTTACGCCCTCCTGTCTATATAGATATTATTTCAAGTAATCCTCGAAATACTGTGTGATGCGCTCGTGCAAATGTACACTCTGATGACCGCGCATATTATGAGGCTCGCCTGGATACAAGAAGAAATCAGGCTGTGTGCCTGCGCCGATACATGCCTTGAGGAAAGTAAGGCAATGCTGCGGCACGCAAGTCGGGTCGTTATAACCCTGGATAATCTGAAGCTTACCCTTCAAATTCTTGGCAGTATTGAGCAAAGATGTCTTTGCATAGCCCTCCGGGTTCTGCTGCGGTGTGTCCATATAGCGCTCGCCATACATCACCTCATACCACTTCCAGTCGATAACCGGACCACCAGCAACACCAACCTTGAACATGTCAGGATAGTTTGTCATAAGCGAAATGGTCATGAAACCACCATAGCTCCAACCATGAACGCCGATGCGGTCGGCATCTACGTAAGGAAGCGATTTGAGGTATTCTACGCCCTTCAACTGATCCTTCATTTCTTCCTGACCAAGCTGGCGGAATGTAACCTGCTCAAACTCCTTGCCACGATGCTCAGAGCCTCGGTTGTCGAGAATGAAGAGAACATAACCCTTCTGAGCCATGTATGTCTCCCAGCTGCGGCTGCTATAGTGCCAGCGTGCATCAACGTTATGTGCGTGAGGACCGCCGTAAACATATACAACCGTAGGATACTTCTTGTTCGGGTCGAAGTCTACCGGCTTAACCATACGCCAATAGAGGTCGGTTGTGCCGTCAGCAGCTTTTACTGTACCGCAACTGTACTCGGGAATCTTATATCCCTTCCACGGATCTTCAGCCTTAAAATAAGAGAAGCACTTGCCGTTTGCAACATTCACAATAGCAATATTGCGCGGAACATTTGGTTCCGAATAGTTGTCGTATATATACTGACCACTTGGACTCAATAAACCATTGTGCCAGCCTTTGCCACCTTCGTCCATGCGAGTGCGCTTACCTGTCTTCAGGTCTACAAAGAAGAGATTGCGCTGAATCGGACTTATCTCGTTTGATGCGATGACAACGCCCTTGCGCTTTGTGTTGAAGCCCATGAACTCGAGAACCTCCCACTTACCTTTAGTTAGCTGCTTCACCTCAAGCGAAACGGTATTGCTTGCCATACGACTGCCCGATTTGCCGATAGTGCAAAGATAGAGATGGTTGTAGCCATCAATACGACTCTGCATAAGGAATGTGCTATTGTCCCATGGTAAAAAAACGATCGGGTGCTGTGGCTCAACATATTTCGCATCGGTCTCGCGATAGAGTTCGCCTGTCTTCTCGCCTGTTGTAGCATCATAGCTTGTGAGTCGGCAATCGTTCTGGTCGCGATTAAGCTCAAACATATACACGGTCTTGTCGTCTGGCGACCACGCTATGTTTGTGAAGTAACGATCCGTTGGGTCACCTGCCTTTAGATAAACAGTCTTGCCAGTGTTTATATCAAACACACCAACAGTAACCTTGTGGCTTGTCTCGCCAGCCATCGGGTACTTCTCAGGAGCAAGAGTTGCTATGCGCGACTTGCCATTCTCCGGCTGGAAGCTAACTTCCGGTATATTTACAAGTGGATAGTCTGTCACCATGCTCTGGTCCATGCGATAGAAAGCAAGTTTCTCACCGCTGTTGCTGAAGAATGTGCCCTTACGGATTCCGAACTCATCACGATGAACGCTCTGACCGTAGACAATCTCACGTGAACCGTCAGTAGACAACTGCCACTTCTGGTCGCCACGTGATACATAGAGGTTGTTATCCTTAAGATAAGCGATAGCATCGCTCTTTGCGTTCATCTCAAGCATATACTCGCCGTCAACGAACTCGTTACATTTCTTCAATGAGCCACTCTTGAAGTCGATGGTATATATGCGCTCGCCGGTGTTAACCACAACGAGCGACTTGTCGGCATAAGGGAAAGATGCGCCACGCAAAGAGCGCACTTTGATATCCTTTGTCGGACCAGCCCATTGGTTAACCTGACTTACCGTGAAGAGCAGTGTCTCCTTGCCGTTCTGCTTGTTCACAAGATAGCAAGCGTCAGATTCAACCCGCACAAGCTGGTCGCCCCACCACACGCAGTTACGGTTCTGGGGCACGAAGTTGCGATAGTTCTTACCACCGAAGTTGAGATCTTCAAGTGTGAAAGACTTCAACTCCTGAGCATTCATGTTAAGTGAGGTGAACAGCCCCAGCAAAACTGTAAAAAACTTAATCTTCATTGTCAAAATCTCTGTTAGAACGTTTTCTGTCACTCTTTCCGTAGCGTGAGCCCTTGCCGAAAGACTTGCCGCCCTTGTCGCCGAAGCCTTTAGACTTAAAGCCCTTGCCTTTGAAATCTTTATCGTCACGATCGAAGCGGTCGCGTCCCCTTCTGTCGTTTCCGCCACGGCGTTCATCGCTCTGCTTGCGACGCTCTATAGAGTGGAATTTGAATGAACGGATATCTGACTCTGCATTTTCCTCGTCCTCGTCGAGGCGTTTCTTGAACTCGCGGTTCTTCTTGAAGCGATGCTTCTCTGCCATCTGACGTTTTTCGTCCTCAGTCTTCACAATGCCACCATCCTGACGGAAGTCCTTCATGGTGCCGTCGAAGATTGCGTACTTGCGGAATTCACACTCCAAAGATCCGTTATAAACCGGAATCTTGATAGACGGCTTCAAGCCGATAGCCTCGAAACATTCCTCACGATAGCTGAGTACCCAAGCCTCGTTGCCCATGAAAGCGTGCTTCAGACGCTCGCCAATCATCTTGTATGTGTTGAGCAAGTTCGGCGTAGAGATACGCTCACCATAAGGCGGGTTAACAACAAGCAGACTCTTCTCCTTTGGCTGAGTGAAGTCCTTGAAGTCGGCGTTCTCTACCGTAATATCATTAGAAAGACCTGCTGCACGCACGTTCAGACGCGCTGTGTTTACAGCCTTCATGTCGATATCGTAACCATAGATGTGGTGTGTGAACTCACGCTCCTGCGAATCGTCGTTGTAGATTGTATCGAACAACTCAGCATCGAAGTCAGGCCACTTCTCGAAAGCGAACTCCTTGCGGAAGATACCAGGGCTCATATTGTGAGCAATAAGCGCGGCCTCTACGAGCAAAGTACCCGAACCACACATAGGATCAATAAAGTCGGTCTCACCACGCCAACCTGTCATAAGAATCATACCTGCAGCAAGCACTTCGTTAAGCGGAGCTTCAACCGACTCCTGACGATAGCCGCGACGATGAAGCGACTCGCCACTTGAGTCAAGTGACAATGTCGCATCAGCCTCTGCTATATGGATGTTCAAGCGAATGTCTGGGTTGCTTACAGAAATATTAGGGCGTGTACCAGTATTCTCACGGAATTGGTCGACGATAGCGTCCTTGACCTTATATGTAACGAAACGTGAGTTGCGGAATTCTTCAGAATACACTACAGAATCGACTGAGAAAGTCTTTCCCTTTTCGATGTACTTACTCCAATCGATTTTCTTTACCTCTTCATAAACCTCATCAGCCGAGCGAGCCTTGAATCTTGCGATAGGCTTTAATATACGAATAGCTGTGTGAAGTTGGAAGTTTGCACGATACATCATTTCTTTGTCACCTGTAAATGACACCATACGACGACCTATCTGTACATTGTTTGCACCCAATTGGGTAAGTTCTTTTGCCAATACCGGCTCTAAGCCCATGAAGGTTTTGGCAATAAGTTCGAATTCATTCATATTTTTAATAAAAGCAATTGTTTCTTACGAAAGTTTAATCGGTACAAAATTACGAATAATTATCAAGAAACTACAATGATATAAATACAAACTTCAAAAATAAAACACATAAAAAAGAAAAAGCGACCCATAATTGAGTCGCTTTTATAACAAATCAAATATTTGAGCCGATACCCGGACTCGAACCGGGGACCCACGCATTACGAATGCGTTGCTCTACCAACTGAGCCATATCGGCTTCTACTATTTGCTCAAATGCGATGCAAAGGTATCGTTTTTTTTCCTATACTGCAAATTTATACAACCTTTTTTGGTAAAAAACTTTCTTGCAAGCGTCTTGTTAGAACCGGTAGCCAAGCGTAAATATCAGTTGATGATGCTTGTTGCTCACCTTCTGACCATCGCAGAAGTTATCGTATCCAGAGTCATATTTATTTTGATCTCCATTAACAGCATCTAAGTCTGAGTAGCTCATAAATGGGAAGAACTCACCAGTTGTACGACTATATTGATATGCCAAGTCTATAGAGAACTTCTTATACGTATAACCTGCACCTGCAGTCACTCGATTTGTCGCATTCCAATTAGTATAATCGGTTGACGAACTATAATAAGTGCTATACGAGTTCAATGTTCCATCCTTGTAACCATTCTTGTTATACATCGGCGAGACATAGTTGTAACCAAGACGCACTGCAAGATTTGGCATAGGCTTGTACTCAGCACCAACCTTCACCGTAGATACACCCTTAAGCACATTCTTTATGTTGCCCTTCATTGCCTGGTCGCGTGAGGATTCTTCGTAGTAATTACCCCAATAGTCGTAAACGCCACCTTCATTTACGCGAATATCCGAATAGCTATAGTCAGCATATTCATAGGTGGCACCCAAAGCCAAGTGTTTACCTACCGTGTATCCAAGACTTCCGCCAAAACGCCAAGGGGTATAGAACTTATAATCGTATCGTCCGCTTGTGGACTTGTTACCGTTACCACAGCCGTCAGCGAGTTTGCTTACCAGCGTTGTTCTGTTCTCTGTTTTCAGGTCGTACCAAGTCGGAGTGTGTACATACAAACCTACTCGGAATGGCGAGTCTTCTATTGGACGGAAGATAACACCTGCCTTTATGTCAAAGCCAGTACCTGATATGGTACGTTCGTCAGCAATCGTTACACTGCCAATCGGATTCTGTGCATTATTAACAAGTCGTTCTGTGTACTCTGAGGCATGACTGTAGTTTACATCATAGAGTCCAAACGTCAAACCCCAGTAAAAACGATTACGAGAGTTTCCGCTGACATTGAAGTTGTACTCTCCGATATATCCGCTTGTACCACGAAAGAAGTCGTATCCGTCAGCATTGTAGTATGCGGCTCGAAGATTGCCCGACGCATCTAATACTCCGCTGGCATCTCCAAGATAGTTTCCACCGTTATAGCCATTAGCGTTCATACCAACGAGTTGGGAGTTTTTATCGTTTAGCAATGCATTGCTATAAAGATAATCAACTTGGTTATATGGTAAGTCGGGATTATTGTTTGTTCCCCATTGGCTTGTGAGCTCTCCGTTACGTTTCTCCAAACGATACAAATCGTTGTAATTCTTCATGCTTGACAGTTTGTTCTGCGAAGCACCATTCAAACGTCCCGTAGCCGTAAGTATTTGGTTGAAATTACGGCTCTTTGTGTAACTTACACCAAAGTTGACATACGAATTTCTTCCAGAACGCATTGTATGCACAAAGCCAGCATGGTCGAAACTTGCTTTAGTCTTTCGTTTTCCAATATCCGCTGCGTCCGATTGGCTGTTGAAGCCAAACGAACCACTTATCATACTACGACGAAAGAGTCCTATACCTGCAGGATTGGATGACATTGTAGAAATGTCGGCTCCCAATGCTTCCATAGCACCGCCCATACCTACATAGCGCGCTGTGCCATTCAAGTCTTTCGATGCAAGTTGCGCATTATCATATGTTTCTTGACCCATTGCTGCAACACCAAGCATTGTAAACGAAAAGGCCATTATAATCTTTTTCATTGCTAATCAGTTTAAATTAATATTTTGAAGTGCTAACCCTACAGCAACATATTATCGTCTGCTGCCAAAGCCGCCACCACGACTGCCACCGCTGAAGCCTCCGCCGTTATGACTACCTCCGCCAAAACCATTTCCAAAACTTCCACGATTGCTTCCAAATCCATTATTTCTGCCGTACGATGGTTGACCGTTTTGACGACGATTGTATTGCCAGTTCTGTTGGCGGTTATTATCGTAACGAGAATGATTACGTACTGTTGTACGCTGACCAAAACTGTTGCGATGAGTACGTGTTGTGGTGCGATTGTCGTATCTTACTCTGCTACCAAACCCTGATGCAGTGAAATTACGTGTAGGATTGGGTCTGCCTCGATATGAATAATATACATAAGGAACGCCCCATCCCCAATAAGGATAGTGCCATCCCCAACAATCATAATACCACGGAGTATACCATGGATTGTACCATGAATAATAGAGATTCCATCGTGAAGACCAATAAGGACGATATGGCGAATGCCAAGCATACGCTCCATACCAATATGGATCATTCCAATAACTATAGAGCGACGGACAATAATAGTCGTCGAAGCGCTCCATACGACGAGAATACACGAATTCATCGTTCATATCATCGAAATATTGAGCAGAATCCGACATTACCATGGCTGTTGAGTCAAGTGCTGTCAAATCATAGGTTCCGTCACCTTTCTCAAATACTATCACATCTTTACTCTGTTTCTTCGGAACAAAGTACATGTCATCATCCTGCGCCATCATCGGGAGTGAGATTACTCCAATTATTGCTGCCAATAACAATCTTTGTATCATAATAGTTTTGTTTTAAGTTCTACTACCACCAGCCCTCTATATACAAGGCTGCTACTTTTTCAACTACAAAATTAATGCGAAATATTATATAAGTATAGGGATTTTGCCTAAAAAGAATTAGGATTTTCCCTATTTTATGCTTTTTTTGCAATGTATACCACCATCAGACAAACAGTTTTGTTGGTTGTAACCGGATTGTAATATGTGTTTAAACATGGTGTAATACATAGCAAGTAATTTTGCAGCGTGAAAAAACCAAAGAATTAAACATAAATGGAAACAATTTATTTAGCGATTGTGGTCTTTCTGCTATGTCTGGCAGTATTTGACCTTTTTGTTGGAGTAAGTAACGATGCCGTCAATTTCCTTAACAGTGCCATTGGAGCGAAAGTGGCAAAGTTCCGCACGGTGCTCATTGTTGCTTCAGCAGGTGTAGCAATTGGCGCCGTAATGTCCTCGGGTATGATGGACGTGGCACGTCATGGTATTATGCAGCCAGCCAATTTCTCATTCTACGACGTGATGACCATCTTCCTTGCCGTCATGGTAACAGATGTTATTGTGCTCGACATGTTTAACACGCTCGGTATGCCGACCTCTACTACCGTTTCGCTCGTGTTCGAGTTGCTTGGCGGTACGTTCGTTCTTGCAGCTATCAAGATTGCAGCCGACCCGACGCTCGGCTTTGCCGACCTGCTTAACACGGACAAGGCGTTGAGCGTGATTGTCGCCATCTTTGTGAGTGTGGCTATCGCCTTCTTCTTCGGTATGATTGTGCAATGGCTCTCACGTATAGTGTTCACTTTTAATTATAAGAAACACTCGCGCTACTCTATCGCACTCTTCGGCGGTATCGCCTTCACAGCTCTCTCCTACTTCATCTTCCTTAAAGGCTTGGGCAAGAGCCGCTTCATTGCAGAGGACGTTCGCACATGGATTGACAGCAACATCTCGTTACTGTTGCTCTACACGTTCATAGGTTCAACTATCATGATGCAGGTTCTGCACATGCTGCGCGTCAACGTGTTCAAGTTCATCGTGCTCATGGGCACTTTCGCTCTTGCCATGGCTTTCGCCGGCAACGACCTTGTGAACTTCATCGGTGTGCCTCTCGCCGGTATGGATTCGTTCCGCGACTACATGGCTAATAGCAATGGCATTGGCGCGAGAGACTTTATGATGACTTCGCTTATGGAGTCGGCACAGACACCTTCGATCTATCTACTTGCTGCAGGCGTAGTCATGATTGTGGCTATGGCTACTTCAAAGAAAGCACGCAACGTGATTAAGACCAGCGTCGACCTCAGCCGTCAGGACGAAGGCGACGAGATGTTCGGCTCGAGCCGTGCTGCACGCAGTATTGTACGCGTCACTCAGGACGGCAATGGTTGGGTAATGCAGTACATGCCGAAGTCTATCTCACACTGGATTGACAGCCGCTTCAACAAGCAGGAGGCAGAGCTTAACGACGGAGCTGCGTTCGACGTGGTTCGTGCAGCCATCAACCTCGTGCTCGCATCAATGCTTATCACGATTGGCACCAACTATAAGTTGCCACTCTCTACAACATACGTTACGTTCATGGTGGCAATGGGTTCTTCGCTTGCCGACCGCGCTTGGAGTCGAGAAAGTGCCGTATTCCGCGTGACAGGTGTTATCAGCGTAATCGGTGGTTGGTTCATCACCGCAGCCGTAGCTTTCGGTGCTTGTGCCCTTGTCTGCCTGATAATGTTCTATGGCGGCATACTTGCTAAGATTTTATTCATGGTTTTAGTTGTTGCGTTGCTCATCAAGAGTAACCGCAAATATGCAAACAAGGAGAAAGAGGGCGAGAAGGAAGACGTATTCCGTCTGATGATGCGCACCCGCGATCCGGAAATTGTGCTCGACCTACTTATGAAGCACGTATCACGCACACAGAGCTTCATGACACGCTTTGCTATCGACGAATTTAACAACATAATCGACGGTTTGGAAAACGAGCGCACACGTACTCTGCGCAAAGTGAGCAACGAACTGAGCAAAGAGAAGGACATGCTAAAGAAGTTCCGCCGTCAGGAGTTGCTCGCCCTTAAGCGTGTTCCGATAGAGATTGCAATAGAACGCAACACATGGTTCCATCTGGGCATCAACTCTTCGGAGCAGTACATCTACTGTCTGCGTCGTATTCTCGAACCGATAAAGGAGCATGTGGACAATAATTTCAACCCTATTCCACAGGTCTACATCAACGAGTTCCGTCCGCTGCGTGCTACAATCAACGACCTGATGCAACAGACCGAGACACAGATTTCAACATGCCGTTTCGAACATTACCGCGACACTCTTGCACTTGCAGACAAATGTAAGGACGAACTCTCTATTGTCCGTAAACGCCACATCGACCGCATCACGGAGATGAAGGACAACAATCTACTGCAGGTATCGCTCGTATATCTCAATCTCCTGCAGGAGAGCCAGCAGTTGCTCAGTAACATGCGCCACCAGCTGAGAGCAGCCAAGAAATTCATGGAAAACTGAAACTAAACTTCCATAGTAACTGATTAATTGAAAAGACCCTGCCAATTTAGGCAGGGTCTTTTGCTTTAAACAAGTTCAAACACGCCTGTCGGCTGTTTGCGTCTAAGTACATCGAGTTTCACCTTAATGCCTGCGTCAGAAAGAGCCTGCTCAATCGACTTGCGAGCCAATTCAGGGTGATTGTTCTCTTCGCTTAGATGGCAGAGCCATATGTGCTTTAGGCGTTCTGTATAATTTTCTACGAGTGCTGCACCACATTGTGCATTACTCAAATGCCCGGTTCCGCATTGTATACGTTCTTGCAAATGGCGTGGATAGGGACCGTTTTGTAGCATTTGCAGATCGTAATTAGCTTCTATAACGAGATAGTCTGTATTGCGGATGATAGCTTTCATTTCCTCTGTAATATGACCAACGTCGGTGAGTAAGGTAAACACAACACCTTCATACTCTATTGAGTAACCAACATTGTCTGAACTATCGTGTGGCACTCCAAATGGTGTAATATGGAACCCACTTGCCTCGAAAGCCTCTCCCTTCACCACATAATGACGATTTGCTTGCGCAAGTTTCAGTTTCATACAATAGTTATTGTCCATCCCGGAATGGACAAGGCGTGTTGCATACACAGGAAGGTTTAGCTTCTTACTGAGGCTTCCCACTGATTTGATGTGATCAGCATGATCGTGTGTCACGAGTATTGAACTGAATCCTCCAAGCATGTGCAAGCTATAGTCGCCAAAGTGTTTTTTAAGGCTTCGTGTTCCTACACCTACATCGATTAAAAGTCCATCGTGCTCAGTATATATATAGTAGCAGTTGCCACAACTTCCGCTGCCAAATGATATAAATTTAAACATTGCTATATTATAAGGTAATGAGAAATATGTAGGGGTTTTGCATTACAAAGTTATTAAAAAATATTGGTTTTGCACAAAACTTTAACGACATTTTGCCTAAACTATAAACAAACGTACAATATACCGATAGTAATGAAGATGCAATGTTTTGTTCGTAAAAATGCTCGAATCATTATAAAAATCAGTAACTTTGCATATTTAAAATGGTATATTTACAAATAACAAATATATGATGGATACGAGAAGTAATGGTCGTACACATAATTGGTTTGGCATTGTAGGACTTTTAATAGCACTGTTGCTGATGGGTTCATGTTCATACAGTGAGGAGAAAGCCATAGAGCAGAGTGCTGTCAGTTTTGCTCAAAAATACTTTAACTTGCACTATTGCCAAGCATTATCAGAATGCACACCCGAATCAGAAAAATGGGTGCGTCTTAAGGCATCGAACATAACGCAAGAAGATTTAGACATACTCAACACCCAAGCCGATTCTGCGACATGTACGGTAGAATTGGTAGAATTTGACGGTGATAGTGCAACCACCATTGTGGAAGTGTGCAATTTCCTCAACTGTGACTCAATCGGCAAACCTGGCGTAATTTGTCCCAATGCCAAATTCAAGCTAACACTAAAAAAGATTGGCAAACAATGGAAGGTAGATATACAAAGTCCAATTAAAACAAGTATTTAAACAACAGATATATTTAAACAACAGATATAGATGATTTCAATAGAACAACTGTCAGTAGAGTTTGGTGTTAAGCCACTGTTCCGCAACGTAAGTTTCGTAGTGAACGACCGCGACCGCATAGCACTTGTGGGCAAGAACGGAGCAGGAAAATCAACTATGCTGAAGATTATATGCGGACTGCAGAAGCCTACCGAAGGCAATGTGGCGATACCTACTGACACCACAATCGGCTATCTGCCGCAGGTGATGGTGTTGCAGGATAACACAACCGTAAAGGAGGAAGCACGCAAGGCGTTCGCCGACACGGCTAAACTTAAAGCACAGATAGAGGAACTCAACCGACAGATGGCTGAGCGTACCGACTACGAAAGTCCCGAGTATGCCGAGTTGGTGGAGAAGTTCACGCAGAAGCACGACCACTACATGATGATAGGTGGCGACAACTATGAAGCAGAGATAGAGCGAACGCTCACAGGTCTTGGCTTCACACGCAACGACTTCGAGCGCCCAACGAAGGAGTTCAGCGGCGGTTGGCGTATGCGTATTGAATTAGCGAAAATTCTGTTGCGCCACCCCGACGTACTGCTGCTCGACGAGCCTACCAACCACCTCGACATAGAGAGTATCGGTTGGCTCGAACGCTTCCTACAACAGAGCGCAAAGGCTGTAGTATTAGTTAGCCACGACCGAGCGTTCATCAACAACGTCACAAACCGCACCATAGAGATATCGTGCGGACAGGTGAACGACTACAAAGTGAAGTACGATGAGTACGTGAAACTGCGCGCCGAACGCCATGAACAGCAATTGCGTGCTTACGAGAATCAGCAAAAGGAAATAGCTGATATCAAGGACTTTATAGAACGCTTCAGATACAAGCCGACAAAGGCTGTGCAGGTGCAGAGCCGCATCAAGCAGTTGGAGAAGATTGTGCCTATCGAAGTAGACGAAGTGGACAATGCAACGATGCACCTAAAGTTTCCGCCATGTCTACGTTCGGGCGACTACCCCATCATATGTGAAGACGTACGCAAGGACTATGGCGAGCATACCGTGTTCAAGGATGTGAACCTCACCATAAAGCGTGGCGAAAAGGTGGCGTTCGTAGGCAAGAACGGCGAGGGAAAGTCGACGCTCGTGAAATGCATTATGGGCGAGATTCCGTTCACGGGAAACCTAAAGGTGGGCCACAACGTGCAGATTGGCTACTTCGCACAGAACCAGGCGCAACTGCTCGACGGCGAGATAAGCGTGTTTGACACAATCGACCGCGTGGCTAAGGGCGACATACGTCTGAAGATAAAGAATATTCTCGGAGCGTTCATGTTCGGAGGCGAGGCAATCGACAAAAAGGTGAAGGTATTGTCTGGTGGCGAGCGTAGCCGACTGGCTATGATTAAACTGCTGCTTGAGCCGGTAAATCTGCTCATTCTCGACGAGCCCACAAACCATTTGGACATGGCATCAAAAGAAGTGCTGAAGGAGGCTATCAACGCCTTCGACGGCACGGCTATCATCGTCAGCCACGACCGCGAGTTTCTCGACGGACTGGTTTCGAAGGTATACGAGTTCGGCGGAGGCGCCGTTCGCGAGCATCTCGGTGGCATATACGACTACCTGCGCTCGCGCGACATCAGCAGTCTGAACGAGCTTGCCGCCATGAGTCAGCAGTCGGCTGCGCCTGCACAAACGGTAGCAACCCAGCAGAACGACGACACAGCTGCCAGCTCGGGCAAGATAAGCTACGCCGAGCATAAGGAGCAACAAAAGAAGATACGCCGTGTAGAGAAGCTAATAAAAGAGTCGGAAACAAAAATTGAGGCAATGGAGAAGCGAATTGCCGAGATTGACACATTGCTTTGTCTGCCAGAGAATGCTGCCGACATGACTCTCATTAACGAATACACCGAAATAAAATCGAGAATGGATGAAGAAGAAGAGCGTTGGACTGAACTCTCTGAGGAACTTGAAGCACTGAAATAATAGCGTCCATACACAATTAATACGTATAAACGCCACATAGTTACAAAGAAAATTCGTAACTTTGCGCTTGCTATCATCAATGGCAGTAAAAATAACAGAACGAAGATGTTAATAGATTATCAAAAAGCAAATATATATCAGGCAGACGGAACTGTGCTCAACGACGTTGACTTTCAAGTTGATGCCGACCAGTTTGTTTATGTAATTGGCAAAGTTGGTTCGGGCAAATCATCGCTCTTGAAAACAATATATTGCGAAGTAGATTTCGACAAAGACGATGCCGAAAAGGCAGAGGTCTTAGGCCGTGATTTGCTCAGCATAAAGCGTCGAGATATCCCTGCGCTACGTCGTGAGATGGGTATCATCTTTCAAGATTTTCAACTGCTGCACGATCGCAATGTGTACAGAAATCTTGAGTTCGTGCTGCATTCCACAGGTTGGAAGTTGTCCAAAGAAATTGCTGCGCGCATAGAGCAGGTGCTTGAAGCTGTAGGTATGCAGGACAAGAAGTTGCGTCTGCCACATGAATTATCTGGTGGTGAGCAACAGCGCATCGCCATTGCACGTGCTTTGCTCAATAGTCCTAAGATTATCATCGCAGACGAACCTACAGGTAATCTCGATCCTGAGACAGCGGAAAAGATTGTCGGTTTGCTCTACGAAATAAGCCATACGGGTACCGCAGTCGTATTCTCGACCCACAACCACGGACTCATTGAGAAATTCCCTGGTAGAGTGTTCAAGTGTGAAGATGGCAAGTTATGTAATGTCACAGATAAATATAACAAGTAAACGTATAAAACAAATAATAAAACAATAATGAAAGTAATGAAATTTGGAGGTACCTCTGTAGGTACTCCGGAACGCATGAAATCCGTTGCGACAATGGTCTCTGAGTCAGGAGAACAAGTGTTTGTTGTGTTGTCTGCAATGTCAGGAACAACAAACTCACTCATAGAGATTTCCAATTACCTCTACAAGAAGAACTCCGACGGAGCTAACGATGTAATCAATAATCTTGAGCAGAAATACATGCAGCACGTAGAGGAACTCTACTCTACCGACGAATACAAACAGCGCACTCGCGAATTTCTTGCATCAGAGTTCAACTATCTCCGTTCGTTCACAAAAGACCTCTTCACAAGCTTTGAGGAAAAGAATATCGTAGCGCAGGGAGAAATTATTAGCACCAACATGGTTACAAACTTCCTTTTAGAGAAGGGCGTAAAGGTGGTTCTGCTTTCAGCTTTCGACTTTATGCGTACTGACAAGAACGCCGAACCCGACACTCACTACATCAAAGAGAAGTTGGCTGCGGTAATGAAAGAAAATGAGGGCTATCAGGTATATATCACTCAAGGATTTATATGTCGCAACGCTTATGGTGAGGTAGACAATCTGTTGCGTGGTGGTAGCGACTTCACAGCATCGCTTATTGGCGCAGCCTTGCCTGCTGAAGAGATTCAGATTTGGACAGACATCGATGGTATGCACAATAACGACCCACGTGTAGTGGACAAGACAGAAGCTATTCGTCAGCTCAACTTTGAAGAGGCTGCCGAACTTGCATACTTCGGTGCAAAGATTTTGCACCCAACATGCGTGCAGCCAGCTAAGTTCGCAGGTATACCAGTACGCCTTAAGAACACTCTCGACCCTAAGGCAGAGGGCACTATCATTGATAACGTGTTGCTCAGAGGCAAGATAAAAGCTGTTGCCGCTAAAGACAACATCACGGCTATCAAGATTAAATCGTCGCGAATGCTCTTCGCAACAGGCTTCCTTCGCAAGGTGTTTGAGATATTCGAGTGCTACCAAACTCCTATTGATATGATTACAACGAGTGAGGTTGGTGTATCGATGAGTATCGACAACACGTCTCACCTCAACGAGATTGTAGACGAACTGAAGAAGTATGGCACCGTAACCGTCGACTCGGACATGTGCATCGTATGCGTTGTGGGCGACCTCGACTGGAACAACCTCGGCTTCGAAAGCATTGTCTTGGACGCGATGAAGAATATCCCCGTGCGTATGATTTCGTATGGTGGAAGCAATTATAACATATCATTCCTTATCAGAGAAGCTGACAAGGAACGCGCATTGCAAAGCCTCTCCGACGTGCTCTTCAACAACAAGTAAAGAAGAACAACGTTAGATATTAAGATTATAGGAGTTAACTGAGGGCAATGGCATAGCCACGCGAAGTTAACTCCTAACATTATTTTATAGTAATAACCATTAAATGCACAAAGAATGTTTTCGGTTGACAAGTTAAATAGCATAGTAACACCCTACTACTATTACGACACGCAGTTGCTGCGAAAGACGTTAGAAGTTATAAAACAAGAATGTGAAAAGCATGAAAACTTCCACGTTCACTATGCCGTGAAAGCAAATGCCAATCCGAAGATATTGCGTATCATCAGCCAGTATGGTTTTGGTGCCGACTGCGTGAGTGGCGGCGAAATTAAGGCGGCTATCGAGGCAGGTTTTCCTGCTGACAAGGTGGTGTATGCAGGCGTGGGCAAGAGCGATTGGGAGATTAATCTCGGACTGGAGAAGGGCATTGCCTGTTTCAATGTCGAATCGATTGCCGAACTGGAGGTTATCGAAGAGTTGGCAGTGGCAGCCAACAAGACTGCTAATGTTGCTTTCCGAATCAATCCTAATATCGGTGCCCATACACATGCAAACATTACGACCGGACTCGCAGAGAATAAGTTTGGTATAGCAATGCAAGACATGGAGAATGTAATAGAACGTGCAACAACGATGAATAATATCAATGTTGTTGGTCTGCACTTTCATATTGGTTCTCAGATACTTGACATGGGCGACTTCAAGGCATTATGTAATCGCATTAACGAGCTGCAAGTGCAACTTGGTAAGCACCATATATATGTTCAAAGCATTAATGTAGGCGGCGGACTCGGCGTGAACTACGACTCACCCGACCGTCAGCCTATACCCGACTTCAAAGAGTATTTTCACACGTATACTAAGCATCTCCGTCTGCGTGAAGGTCAACAGCTACATTTCGAACTTGGACGCTCTGTAGTCGCTCAATGTGGTTCGCTCATCTCTCGTGTGCTCTACGTAAAGCAAGGCTCACATAAACAGTTCGCCATTCTTGACGCTGGCATGACCGACCTCATACGTCCGGCTCTTTATCAAGCGCTGCACAAGATTCAGAACCTCACGAGCAATGAGCCAACAGAAGTTTACGATGTAGTAGGACCTATCTGCGAGTCGAGCGATGTCTTCGCTAAGGCCATCGACCTCAATAAGTGTCATCGTGGTGACCTCATTGCTATACGCTCAGCCGGTGCATACGGTGAGATAATGGCAAGCGCATACAACTGTCGTCAATTGCCTAAAGGTTACATTACAGAAGATTTGTAAATAATCAGAAATGTTTATCGATAATATAACAATCATAATAAGTATCATTGTTCTACTACTGACCATTGCATCGGTAGTAGCCAATCCTTTTTTCCGTTCTATTAAGACCAAGAGCACCAAAGATACCACAATTGAATTGCCCCCACTTACTGTTGTTGTGCTCTCACAAAACAATGTGGAGGCACTTGACAAACACCTGCCACTTATCTTTTCGCAAGATTATGCACCAGGCTTTGAAGTCGTAGTTGTTGGCGAAAAGGGCGACCTCGACTTAGAGGCAGTACTTGCTAAATACGCTGACAACAAGAACCTTTATGCTACGTACATCCCCAAGCGTTCGCTTTTTATGAGCAAACCTAAGTTGTCAGCCTCATTGGGCATAAAGGCAGCCCACAACGATTGGATCATTATGCTTAATGCTTCGTGTGCACCTGCTTCTGACAAATGGCTGCAAACCATTGCAGAAAGCATAGATAGCAATACGAACATTGTTCTCGGCTACTCCAACTATAAGGATGACGTGAAGCCCTATCGTCGCTTCATACGTCTTCGTGAAGCTTGCTATTATCTGCGAACAGCTGCACATGGTATCGCTTACCGTTCTACTGGTGCAAACATCGCATTCAGACGTTCCGAGTTTATCAGTGGCGATGGCTATCGCGGCAACTTGCAGCACGTGTATGGCGAATATGATTTCATAATAAACAAGTTTGCAAGACCCTACTCTACAGCTATCACATTGCTACCAGACTCATTCGTACACAACGATTGTCCAACTAAAAAGACCTGGACTGAATATTGTATAGCCAACAGCCATGTAGGTCGTCATCTTGAGCGTAAGGCCCTAATGCATCTATCCTACATAACCGATGCACTGTTTATGTATATCAACTATGCCGTCATAATCACAACAGGCGTGTTTGCAGTCCTAACTGGCAGATGGATTGCTTTAGCTGTTGCAGCGTTGTGTCTCATAGCAACAATAGCATTGCGTATATTTTTCGTAAAAAGAAAATGTAATATCTTCAGTGAGCACCTATCCGCATGGTCTATCCCATTCTACGAATTGTCACTTTTGTGGTTCTATATACTCACCAAACTGCGCTATATAAGAGCAGACAAACACGATTTTTCTACGCATAAAATATGAGAATCAAATTTATAAGTCTCTTAAAAGGCACTGCATCTCCTTTGAACAAGGAATTGCCGGACACTATCGCCGATAATATTAGTAGCATTGGCGATGTGGAAGTTGTGGACAATGCCCCCGACCTTGTGCATGTGTTTGGCAAGTGGTCTGGCACTACTGCCACAACTATGAAGGGCTACACGCACAAAGGAATTCCCGTTGTTTTCACATCAGCGAATGGATTGGTAGATGTTCTCCCTCCCCATTCCCTCATGCTTGCCCCAACAGTATTTCATTGCTGCGGACCAGCAGAAGCAGGACTTATAAAGAAACTGTTACCCAAAGCATCTGTTAAGGTCATTGCCAACGAGCAATTCACTTTAACAACCGACCGCACAACCATGCTTCGACAGTTCAACGACCTATATGCTAAGGTGTACAACGAACATGAAGCAAAGGTAATGTCTGAAATCAACAACAAGGTTAGGACGTTGAACATTTCTGACCATGCCATTAACGAAATATGCTCTCAATTGCTATATCTGCAATACGCTTTCCGACGCGAGACGATACGCCAGAGATTGCTTGATAACCTTTCCGACACACTGATTAATAGCAACTACGATGAAGAAGCCATGCGCCAAGCACTCGACACCTTGAAAATTTCGCCATTTACCGCATCCGTAATGGCACTACTCGAATCCAATTCGCATCTCACAGAGGGCTTTATGCCCATAGCCGCATCTGCCGACAAAACAACGAAACAGATGCAAAAGCACATTATATAACTCTCAACATCACCACATTGAACATGAGAAAAGATCATAAAGTCACAGCCAATGATATGAAATACCTGCAACTGCTTGCCCAGTCATTCCCGAACATCCCTGAAGCAAGCACCGAGATTATCAATCTGCAGGCCATTCTCAATCTTCCTAAAGGTACCGAGCACTTCGTTGCCGATATTCATGGCGAATACGAAGCATTCCTTCACATTCTGAAGAATGCTTCGGGCAATATACAACGCAAGGTGAACGAGCTTTTTGGCAATCTGATGCGCGAATCGGATGCACGAGAGCTCTGCACATTGATATACTACCCCGACCAGAAACTCGAACTGATAAAAGCAGCCGAGGAAAACATCGACGACTGGTATCACATCACCATACACAACCTGGTAGCAGTATGTCGCTTGGTATCAAGCAAGTACACACGTTCGAAGGTTCGCAAGGCACTACCACGCTCCTTCTCATACATCATACAGGAATTGCTGCACGAGCGCACAGACGATGCCAACAAAGCTGACTATGTCAACGTCATCATCGACACAATCATATCTACTGGTCGTGCCGACGATTTCATCATTGCCATCTGCAACGTGATACAACGCCTGTCTATCGACCAGTTGCACATCCTCGGCGACATCTTCGACCGCGGTCCTGGCGCACACATCATTCTCGACACCCTCTCGCGCTACCACTCTTGGGACATACAATGGGGTAATCACGATGTGCTTTGGATGGGCGCAATGGCAGGCAATCGCGCATGTCAGTGCAACGTCATCCGACTCTCGCTGCGCTACGCCAATATGACAACCCTCGAAGAGGGCTATGGCATCAACCTCATGCCGCTTGCCACATTTGCCATGGACACCTATGGCGACGACCCTTGTGAGGAATTTATCCCTAAGATTTCGTCTGCCGACTCTGCACGTGTCGACGAAAAGTCGATACGTCTTGCTGCCCTAATGCACAAAGCCATAACCATTCTGCAGTTTAAGGAGGAGGCTGCCATCATCAAACGCCACGCCAAGTGGAAGATGTCCGACCGACTCATGCTTAACTACATCGACTACGACAAGGGCACAATCACTCTCAACGGCAAGGAATATCCGCTCAAGAGCAACTCCTTCCCCACCATCGATCCCAAACACCCCAATCGTCTCACACCCGAGGAGAAGCAGCTCATGGACAAGATCAACCACTCGTTCCAGGTGAGTGAGAAACTGCACAAGCACATACGCCTGCTCCTTCAACATGGTTGCATGTACGCTGTGTTCAACAACAACCTCCTCTTTCACGCCTCCATACCTCTCGACGAAGACGGAAAGCTGAAGGAGGTAGAAATCATCCCTGGCACAACATGCTCGGGCAAAGACCTGCTATATAACATCGGTATGCTCATCCGCTCAGCTTTCCAAACCGACTCTACACCTGAGGAACGCAACTACGCCATCGACTACTTCCTCTATCTATGGTGTGGTCCCGACAGCCCACTCTTTGACAAGTCGAAGATGGCAACCTTCGAACGTTACTTCATTGACGACAAGGAGACGCACACCGAAGAGAAGGGCAACTACTTCAAGCTACGCGACAACGAGCAGATAGTAGACAATATCCTTGATGCCTTCGACGTAGTAGGCGACAATCGCCACATCATCAACGGCCACGTACCCGTACACGTATGCAACGGCGAAAATCCCGTAAAAGCAAACGGCAAACTCATGGTCATTGACGGTGGTTTCTCGCAGCCATACCATAAGGAAACCGGCATTGCCGGCTACACCCTCGTCTACCACAGTCGTGGGTTCGTTCTCGTACAGCACGAGCCGTTCACATCCACAATCGATGCCATACAGAAGTGCTCCGACATCAAATCGTCCACACAGATAGTCGAAATGTCCTCGCACCGTATGCGCGTAGCCGACACCGACATAGGTCGCGAACTGAAAAATCAGATTAGCGACCTTCAACGCCTCCTATATGCCTACCGACACGGCTACATCAAAGAAGCCATACCCAACAAATAATTGTGTAATAACTTCACTCGCGAAGCGAGCTATCTTCCAATAAAATGAACAATCCAACCATTTGCGCCATCGCTACCGCCCCTGGTGGTGCGATTGGCATAATTCGCATCTCAGGAAGCGAAGCCCTCACTATAGCCGACCGGATATTCCGTCCCGTCGGCTCTAATGCCCCATTAGCCGACCGCAAACCCTACACACTCGCCTTCGGCAATATCGTCAACGCTGAAAACGAAGTCGTTGACGAAGTTCTCGTCTCCATCTTTCATGCTCCCCACTCCTACACTGGTGAGAACTCAGTAGAAATCTCCTGCCACGGCTCCGCCTACATACTGCAGCAGGTGATGTTCCTACTCACCCAAAACGGATGCATTCCTGCCGGTCCAGGCGAGTTCACTCAGCGTGCATTCCTCAACGGCAAGATGGATCTCTCGCAAGCAGAAGCCGTAGCCGACCTCATCAGCGCTACCAACAAAGCTACACACGACATGGCACTCAGCCAGCTGAAGGGGCATTTCAGCAACGAACTCTCCGACTTAAGAGCACATCTCCTTAAACTCACATCGCTCTTAGAACTCGAACTCGATTTCTCCGACCACGAAGAACTCGAGTTTGCCGACCGCTCCGAACTCTACACCCTTGCCTGCGACATCCACCAACGTCTCGCCTCGCTCGCTCGTTCATTCGAAGTAGGCAACGCCTTGAAGAACGGTATCCCCGTAGCCATTGTCGGAAAAACCAACGTCGGAAAGAGCACCCTACTCAACCACCTGCTGCACGAAGAGAAAGCCATCGTGAGCGATGTGCATGGCACCACCCGTGACTTCATCGAGGACACCACCATCATCAATGGCATCCAGTTCCGCTTTGTCGACACAGCCGGCATCCGCACAACCGATGACATTGTCGAGAACATCGGCATCGAGCGCACCTACCAGAAGTTGCAGGAGGCGAAGATTGTGCTTTGGCTTATCGACCAACAACCAACCGAAGCCGAGATAGAGGACATCAAGGAGCGTGCGGCAGACAAAAAACTCATCATTGTACGCAACAAAATCGACCTCTCCAACTCATCATTGAACAACTCCTCATCGACGAAGCCGACAATTCTTGCTCAGGCAAGCGTCTCTACGAGCCGAGAGCAAAATTCAAAACTCAAAATTCAAAACTCACAGTTAGTGGACATAAGTGCCAAATACGGTACCAACATCCACGTTCTCGAACAACTCATCGTTGAAGCCGCCGACATACCCCAGCTCTCCGAAAGCGACATCGTCATCACTTCTGCACGCCACTACTCTGCCCTGCTCCTCGCAGACGAAAGCCTACAGCGTGTCATCGACTCAATGAACCTCGGATTAAGTGGCGACCTACTTGCCGAAGATCTCCGAATCGTCATCGACCACCTTGCAGAAATCACGGGCGAAGAGCGCATCACCCCCCAAGAAACACTTCAAAACATCTTCACCCACTTTTGCATCGGGAAGTAAGTCGTGATAAACAACGATTAATATCGATAACAAATGATAGTTAAGGTGCTCAAAATGAGCTCCTTTCTTTTTAGCCTTACTATTGGTTATAATCAATAGTAAGGCTTTTTTAGCACCTTTTTGTACCGCTCTTGTACCTCCAC